>Ga0164293_10000007_pt1 | contig 146967 bp, 153 predicted proteins | sample GEODES118metaG_FD_111487 | JGI IMG/M metagenome (GOLD analysis project Ga0164293, IMG submission 111487) | Eutrophic lake water microbial communities from Lake Mendota, Wisconsin, USA - GEODES118 metaG | ecosystem: Environmental > Aquatic > Freshwater > Lake | place: USA: Lake Mendota...
AGAAGTTTTTGACCTTGCGCTTTGTCAGCGATGTCTGCCTGCACATAGATCGATTCACCTGGCAACGACTCGGCAACCTTTTTCCCCGCTTCCACAGAGGATGCGGAGTTCACTACCACCTTTGCGCCAAGCTCCGACAAGCGATGTGCAGTTGCTTCACCGATACCACTTGATGATCCCGTCACAATTGCAACTTTTCCAGTTAGTTCGCTCATGAGTACTCCCCCTTGTCATGTGGCGCATCATGCGATGTGAAATCAAATGTCGCCGCGTAGAGGCTCCATGGTAGGCGTCAATGCGTGGCGACCCACAAGGGATCGGCGCTCATCATCGCTATCAGCGCACCCGCAACGAGAAAGGGCCCAAAAGCAAACACTGATTGTGAACGAAAGCCCGCGCGCACGATCGTAATGAGCGCAAAGACCCCTGCACACACCAGCGAATACACCATCGCATCAATCACCGCTCCTGCGCCAAACCACCCCAACATGGTTGCAAGAACGCTTGCCAAAATAACATCACCGCCGCCGAGGTCTCCACGAGAACACCATTCGATACATCGAAATACCAACCATGCAGTTGCGCCACTACTCAACATGATCACCACAACATCACCGCGCGAGTGCGAAATTACATCAACGACGAGAAACACACATGATGCTGCTCCGATGACAAGAGAATCACTCCACGGCAACAAATGAGTGTCAATGTCGATGAGTGACAAATACGCAAGTCCGGCGACCGCAATCAGTAGACCAACCAACGCAAGCGATAATGAAACGTTGTGTGCAACAACAACACTCGTTACAACGACAATAAAAATTGTGATGACCAATGAAAAAATAGACCGCGACAGATCGCGATGGGCAAATGTTTCACCAGTTGCACGCAACACATCAATACGTCGACGTGCAGCGATGGCTGCAACTACACCTAAGATGCCTGCGACTGCAGCGGTTGCAATAAGGACGAGAGACGACATCCGTGGGTTGTACCCACTTTGTGTCGCAATGTGTAGTCGGGCTACTCCTGAACGAGCTCGATCAAGGTTCCGTAGCTGCCCTTCGGGTGAATGAAGGCAACGGTGGTGCCACGGCTTCCAGGCCGTGGAGCCTTATCGATGGGAGTTGCCCCGGCATCAATCATCGACTGAAGAACCTTTGCGCAATCATCGACGCGATACCCAATGTGGTGCAATCCTTCGCCACGCTTTTCGATGGCTTTTGCAACGGGTGAATCATCGCGAGTTGGTGTGAGCAACTGAATGTAGCTCTCAGCAACTTTCAACAGTGCTTCTTCTACTCCGTCGCTTTCCACGATCTCGCGGTGCTCCACTTCAGCACCAAATGCGCGCTGGTAATAATCAATAGCGGCTTCGAGATCTTTCACTGCGATCGCTACGTGGTCAATTTCGGTGAGCAACATGTGGGTCCTCCAGTGTCAGTTGTATTCAACTGTTGTCTGATTGTTTATCTGTAAATGGGCTGTTCTGCCACCTGATATCAGGAACGACGGAACAAATTGAGGTTCTTTTCGCCAACTTTGGCACGCAACTCGTGGTCATCGATTCCCAGACCAGCCTCGGGAGCAAGACAGGTAACGCCTAACTTGCCCTCGTGCATGTTGTGATGCACTTGATATGCAGCCTCACCCACTTGATCAAGATTAAACACCTGTGACATCACAGGATGAATCATGCCCTTGCAAATAAGACGGTTTGCGTCCCATGCCTCTTTGTAATTTGCAAAGTGGCTACCAACAAGACGCTTCAAACGCATCCAGAAATACCGGTTGTCGAATTCCATCATGAAACCGCTTGTTGCTGCGCATGTCACCACGGTGCCACCTTTTTTCACAACATACATTGACGCGCCAAATGTGGAGCGACCTGGGTGTTCAAACACGATGTCTGGATCTTCACCAACGAGTCCACGAATGTCACCACCAAGACGGCGCCATTCTGATTCGTTATGAGTGTTGTCGTCATTCCAGAACTTGTAGTTCGCTGCGCGTCGATCAATGATCGCTTCACATCCCATGTCACGAAGAATTTGTGCTTTGTCATCTGAACTGACGACGCCCACAGGAATGCCACCACCGTTTAATACATACTGTGTTGCATACGCACCGATACCACCGGTTGCTCCCCAGATAAGAACAACATCACCTTGTTTCATTGCTGCACCATTTGGACTTACCAACATGCGATAACTCGTGCTGTTGCACAATGCGTTGACCGCTGCTTCTTCCCAAGTGAGATGCGCTGGCTTTGGCATCAACTGGTTTGCTTTCACGATCGCAAGATCAGCAAGACCACCGAAGTTTGTTTCATATCCCCAGATGCGCTGGTTCGAACCCATCATCGAGTCATCGTGTGACGTTGGATCTTGGTCGTCAACGTGATTGCAATGAACAGTGATCTTGTCGCCGGGCTTCCACGTGCGCACTGCGCTTCCGACTTTTAACACCACACCAGATGCGTCGCTACCCATTACTTGGTAATCACGATCATGGCGCTTTGCCCATTCACTCTCGCGACCAAGACGAGCCATCGGACCAAAAGTGCTCACTGGTTCAAAGATGCTGCTCCACACCGTGTTGAAGTTGATTGACGACGCCATCACCGCGATGGCGACTTCATCGGGCGCAATTTCGGGGGTGGGAACATTGCCCACATGGATGCTTTTGCGGGGGTCCTTGTCGTTGTTCGCCATGCCTTTGAACATGTCTTGTTCAGATTTGAGGACGTGTGCACCTCGATATTCATTGGGAAGCGGGATAGACGCCAACTGTTCTCCAGAGGCGCCATTCATGATGGCATCGAGCACTTTTTCCATTCATATGACGATAGCGATACCCCGGCAATTAGCCCCTAGTCTTGGTACCTACCCTCGCAGAGGGAATGCATCGAGGAGGCAGACATGGCCGGTTCATACATCGTCGCAGGAGCCCGTACACCCATCGGCAAGATGAGTGGAGCGCTTTCATCTTTTAGCGCAGCCCAACTTGGTGGCTTTGCAATTAAGGAAGCGCTCTTGCGCGCCGGCGTGAAGCCAGAAGAAGTTGATCACGTGATCATGGGTCAGGTGTTGATGGCAGGCCAGGGTCAAGTGCCCTCACGTCAAGCAGCGGTACACGCTGGCATCCCAATGAACGTTCCCGCGGTGAACATCAACAAAGTCTGCTTGTCGGGTCTTAATGCCATTTACTTGGCTGATCAAATGATTCAATCAGGCGATGCAGACATCGTTGTTGCAGGTGGCATGGAAAGCATGACCAATGCTCCCTACATCGCAGCCGGTGCTCGCGGAGGTTTCCGTTATGGACACACCGAACTTGCTGACGCGATCATTAAAGATGGTTTGTTTTGCGCTTTCGATGCGTGTCTCATGGGGCTTGGTACCGAGCGTTACACCGACGGTGGAATCACCCGTGATCAACAAGATGATCTTGCAATGAAGAGCAACCAGCGTGCAGCCGCTGCAATTCAGTCTGGCAAACTCGCAGAAGAGATCGTGAACATTGAAATTCCAGAACGCAAGGGTGACCCCGTGGTGGTAAAAAATGACGAAGGTGTACGTGCAGACACCACCATGGACACGCTCGCAACACTAAAGCCCGCATTCGACAAGAACGGCACCATCACTGCTGCTAACGCAAGTCAAATCAGCGACGGTGGATCAGCAGTGATCCTCATGTCAAAGAAAGCTGCAGAAGCACGCGGGGTAAAGCCCCTTGGTGAAGTGTTGTCATACGGCATGGTGTCGGGACCAGACAATGCATCGCTGTTGCATCAACCAAGCAACGCAATCACTAAGGCTCTCGACAAGATCGGCAAGAAAGTGTCCGACATCGATTTGTTTGAAATCAACGAAGCGTTCGCAGCCGTTGGTGTCGCATCAATGAAGCACCTCGGCATCCCCGACGACATCGTGAACGTCAACGGTGGCGCAATTGCTCTTGGTCACCCCATTGGTATGAGCGGTAACCGTCTTGCACTCACAATCCTCCACGAACTTCGTCGTCGCGGTGGTGGTGTTGGCGCAGCATCACTCTGTGGTGGTGGCGGACAGGGCGATGCGATCATCGTTCGCGCGCTCTAGTCACTCTCACATCTCCTCACATTTCGTGATGTAGCACTACTGTCAGTTAGTGCATGTCGCGCATCGTTGAACGATCCCTCTTTCTTCTTCGTTGGCTTGCACTCGCATGTCTTGTGGGAGTTATCGCGGGTATTGGTTCTGCAGCGTTTATTGGTGGGCTGAATTGGGCAACCACCACTCGCTCAAACAACTTATGGATGATTTGGCTGTTGCCAGTGGCCGGTCTTATGGTCGGCGGGTCGTATCACTACTTCGGTAAAGGATTGGAACGTGGCAGCAATCTGGTGATTGACCAGATACACGACACCTCACGTTGGCTCACTCCGCGCATGTCAGCGCTTGTCTATGTCAACAGCGTGATCACACATGTCTTTGGTGGTTCTGCCGGACGTGAAGGTGGTGCCATTCAAATTGCCGTCGGACTTACCGACCCCATCAGCAAAAGATTGCGCTTCTCACCACAAGATCGCTCGATGATGTTGGTAACAGCAATCGCTGGGGCATTTGGTGGCGCATTTGGAGTTCCGTTTGCAGGCACGATTTTTGCACTTGAAGTTCAACGAGTAGGGCGCGTGAAATACGAAGCTCTTATTCCAGCATTCACCGCAGCTCTTGTCAGCGATGCCGTGGTGCGTGGACTCGATGTGAAGCACACCAAATATCCGGTGATTGCATCATTCGACTGGGACTTTGAAACTGCATGGAAACTCGCGGTGCTGGGCGTGGCAGCAGGAATCGTGGCGTATGTGTTTGTTCGCGGAACACATCTCGTGCAACGTGTTACCTCCCGCACTGTCAAGTGGTACCCGCTACGTCCCGCAGTTGGTGGAGTGATTGTTGCCTCAATGGTGTTGTTGTTTGGTTGGCGTGACTATCAAGGTTTGTCCACACCACTTGCGCTCGATGCATTCGCAGGTGATGATGCGCGCAGTTGGATACCAAAACTAATTCTCACTGCAGTAACGATTGGTTGTGGTTTTATTGGTGGAGAAGTTGTCCCATTATTTGTGATTGGGGCGCTCCTTGGAAGCAACATGAGTGATCTACTGGGCGTTGATCCAGCATTATTTGCGGTGATGGGATCAGTTGCCGTTCTAGGAGCTGCGGCAAATGTGCCGCTTGCATGCATCGTTCTCGGTATCGAATTATTTGGTGGTGCAAACGCATTGATGTTTGCAACGGTGTGCATTGTTGCGTATGCGGTGAGTGGACATCGCAGTGTGTACAGCGCACAAATTGTAGATGCGCCGAAGTGGCGGCCGATCAGGAATCGATGACGTGACGATTACCAAGTGCACGTCCCAGTGTCACTTCGTCTGCAAACTCCAAATCACCACCAACGGGTAATCCACTGGCCAAGCGTGTGACCGTAATTCCTAACGGACTTAATGCGCGTGATAAATACATCGCCGTGACGTCACCTTCAGTGTTGTTGTTGGTGCACACAATGATTTCGGTGATGCCTTCGGGCTTGATACGTGCAATTAACTCGCGCATTTTCAATTGATCGGGACCGATCCCTTGCAACGGATCGATAAGTCCAAGCAACACGTGATAACGACCACGAAACTCGCCCGTCTTCTCGATTGCGACGATGTCGCGTGATTCTTCAACTACACAGACAATGGAACCATCTCGTCGGTCATCACGACAGATTCCGCACAATTCTTCATCGGAAAGATTGAAACAACGATCACAAAAACGCACACGAATACGGGCGTTGACAAGAGCCTGTGATAAGCGCTCTACATCATCCATCGGAGATTTGATGAGATGCATTGCCAAGCGTTGTGCGCTGCGTGGTCCGATACCGGGCAATCGACCTAATTCGTCGATGAGTGCTTGTACTGGCGGCGTGTATGGAGAAGCCACTACTGCAAATCCTGCACAGTGCCACCAGGGAAGGCTTTATACAGCTCGTCCATGGAATCGACTTTGGGGGCCTCTACGGAATCTTCAATCTCACTTAAGTCGACATCATCGACGGAATCGTCGGCAACTTGAGGAACAACTGCGGGGCGTTCGATACCTCGCGATGCGGTTGGATCCTGCGTGAATGTCAATGAATATTTAGAGCCACACACTTTTTGTATTGCTGTTTGCAACTTGGTGGTGTGTTCTTCCACTTTTGACATTGGAGTATTGCTTGGCACCGACACCGTGACGGTGTTGCCCTCTACCGACACCACTGATGATGGTTTGAAAATCGCTTTAGGAAAACCTGTGAGTGAGTCGATAATTTGCGGCCACAGTTGTGCGGGATCACCCGCTGTTGCGGTAGGTGATGGAGACGAGTGCGCGGGAGGAACGGGTGTTGGCGCAGTGACATCGGCATTTTGTGATGTCACCGATGTTGGCGCAGTGGCATCAGTGGATTTTTTTGTTTGTGATGTGGGCGGAGTGGCGCGACCACCGACGCGAGCTTTCCCAGTGGAGGGATCGCGTGGCGCGGGAGGCAAGGACGCAGCAACACCCTTTTCTTTCAAGGTTTTTACAGCTTCTTCCAACTGTTGAATTCGTGCAACAAGATTGTCGAACGAGTCATCGAACTCTGGTGATGACAGTTTCACCATTGCCACTTCAAGAAGTAGTCGTGGATCAGGCGCATTTCGCATGTCGATGAGAGTTGTACCGAGAACTTCCATCACGCGCACGATTGTTTGCGCACCAAGGTCGCGTGCCAGCGATGCGATTCTTTCGGTGCGTTGCGGAGGTAGTTGCACTAACTCTGGTGCCATCAATGATAAGAACGCGTCGCGCATGGCACGCACGATGTCTTCAGTCAGTGCACGAGCTTCTCTGCCTTGGTGCATAGCAGTTGCAATAGCAGCAAGTGCACGCGCTTGGTCTTTTGCACTTAGTGCAGTAAATACTTCGTCAATCGATGCAGGTGTATCGAAATCTCCACCACCGGCCGCAATAATTTCCAATGCAGACAACGTGTCACGCGCACTTCCACCACCTTGTTGCAGCACTTGTTCAATTGCTTCATCGGAAATATCAAGTTGTGCCTGATCAATCACCCATCGCAGATACTTTTCCAACTCGTCAAGTGGTATGAGATGGAATTGAAAATGCTGCACACGACTGCGAATTGTTTCACTGACTTTTTGTGGGTCGGTTGTAGCGAGAACAAACACCACTTGATCGGGTGGTTCTTCCAAAGTTTTTAATAACGCCGCTTCAGCGCCTCGCGACAGCATGTGTACTTCGTCGAGAATAAAAACACGATGACGACCAGGGGTAGCAAGTGCTGCAGATTCAATGAGATCGCGAATCTCCTGTACACCGTTGTTGCTTGCAGCATCAAGCTCGAGCACATCAAAACTTGCACCAGATTCCACTGCCTTGCACGAGGCGCATTCACAACATGGCTCACCATCAACGGGTGATTCACAGTTGAGCACCTTGGCCAAAATGCGCGCTGTCGATGTTTTCCCTGTGCCTCGCGGGCCGGAGAACAAATAGGCCTGACCCTCGCGATGATGAATCACAGAATTGCGCAAAGCCTTAACCACGTGGTCTTGTCCGTACAGTTCCGAGAATTTCCGCGGACGAAAACGCCGATATAGGGACTGTGTTGCCATCGCTTCGACCCTAGCAATGCGGTGTCAATGAAAAGAGATGAGGGGTGAGAGGAACCGCCATTGACTACCGTTTTCACAGCGCATGAAACGTCTGGTCTTTTTTTTCGCCGTTCTTGCAGCGGTTCTCTTCTCTGGTGGCTCTCTTGATGCCGCCGGTCAGAACACGGTTCAGTCGTCGAAGCCTGCACCCGGTGAGACGGTTACCATCGCCCCCACTCAACTACAGCTTGTGTTCGCAAGCCCTGTCGGTGGACCCGAGGCGGTCGCGAACATGGGGTTATCGCTGTCGTGTGAGGGAAATCTCACCGGTCTTGGCACACCCGTCGTTGGTGACGACGGTGTCACCGTGTCGGCTCCACTGACACAGATTCCCGCAAACGGAACATGCACGGTGTCGTGGGAATTACCCGATGGAAGTTCGGGATCATTCAGTTTTATTTCGACGGTGAACGCTCCCACCACCACGATGCCCCAAACCGACAACACCACAGAGCCAACCATCCCGGGTACAAACGAACCGACTGCTTTGTCTGGTCCCCCAGAGCGCCTTGGTGGTCCAATCGGACTGGCACGGCTCGCGAGTTTTATTTTGATGGGTGCACTCGTTGGCGGTTTGTTCTTCTTGCAACGCCGATGGCCAGAAGGTGGCGAATACGCGATCACCGAAAAATACTTTCGCATCGTTGGCATTCTCGCTGTCGTCTCCATGTATGTACTGGTATCGCTCATGGCGGCAAGTGAAGGAGAAATCTCCGCAGGTTCAGGCTTTAGTCCCACTAACTGGTCGCCATTATTTGACTCAGCTGAAGGCGCAGCACTCTTTGCACGTTTCGCTTTGACGTTGGTTGTGATGTGGTTTGCGTGGGTTCCTATCCGCGTCATCGACCCAAACTCAGAAGCAATTGCTTACGCGACTCTTTTTGCCACTGCATGCACATACGGTTTTGATCGCACTGGCGGACGTTATGCATCGCTTGGTGTTGTTCTCGGAATTATTCACATGGCGCTCACGTTGTACTGGGTCGGTTCCATCGGAGTGATGTGGCGAATTATTTTGCGTGGGCCTGGTGATCGTGATTTGCTTGAAGCACTGCGCGGATGGTCACGACATGCAACATGGGTCGGTATCGGTTTAGTAATAAGCGGCGCAGTGCAAGCGTGGCGCATCGATGGTTGGAGTTACCTCAACAGTGGTCACGGACGAGTGGTGTTATTCAAAACGTTCGTCGTCGTCGTGTTGTTGTTCCTTGATGCTGTGATTCGTCAGTTCATTGTGCACAAGTTGCGTCGTGCTCGCATGTTGAATCAGCGTGCCGTGTACAAATTGCAACGTCCATTTGCTGTAAGTGCCGGATTGAGTGTCTTTGTTCTCGCATTGTCGTCATGGATGATGTCAATGCGCCCACCAAACATTTTGCCGAAAGACACCGGGCCAACGGTTCAGTACGCAATTGTTCGCGACATGTCTGGCGCGGATGATTTCCGCGTTCGAGTATCAATTGATCCGGGCAACGTTGGCGTGAACCAAGTACTCATTGAATTGTTCGGACCACAGCGCATTCAGCAATTCACCATCGACTTCGTACCGTCAAACCCGGCCTTCTCTGGCTACTCGCTCACGATCCCGATCACGCGACCTGGTGGCGCATACGTGGCACCAGAAGCCGGCCTCACGTTGCGCGCACCCGGTGAATGGACCATGACCGTGCGTGGAACAACCACAACCGGTGAACTTGAACCACTCACCTCCACGTTCATCATCGCCGATGGGACAACAGTCACGACCCTGCCAACCGGCGCCACAACGGTGCCGCCGGCCCCCACTGACACAGGCCAAAATCCCGCATCGGGCGATGTCTCAACGACAACCTCTGCACCACCAGGCTGAGCAGAGATAGGTCGCATCGGGTCGTTTCGCACTAGCGTTTCACCCGTGACTGATACCGCCGGCGCGTCCATGCAAGACAAAATCGAAGATCTTCGCCAACGTCGGGAGCAAGCCCTCAATGCAGGAAGCCCCCGCGCAATTGAGCGTCAACACGAAAAGGGCAAGATGCTCGCTCGTGAGCGCATCGATTACCTCCTTGACCCTGACTCATTCCACGAACTTGACCTTCTCGCTCGTCACCGCGCGCACGCAGCCGGTCTTGAAGAGCGTCCTTACACAGACGGTGTGCTCACCGGTTGGGGAACAATCGATGGACGCAAGATATTCGTGTTCAGCCAAGACTTCACCGTGTTCGGTGGTGCACTTGGCGAGGTGTTTGCCGAAAAGATCCACAAGTTGATGGACCTGGCACTCAAGGTTGGTGCGCCCGTTATCGGACTAAACGACGGAGCGGGTGCACGTATTCAAGAAGGTGTGGTGTCACTTGCGTCCTACGGTGGCATCTTCTATCGCAACGTGTTGTCATCGGGTGTTATCCCACAGATCTCTGTGATCCTTGGACCATGTGCTGGTGGTGCCGTGTATTCACCAGCAATGACCGACTTCATTTTCATGGTGCGCGAATCGAGCCACATGTTCATCACGGGTCCCGACGTTGTAAAGACAGTGACCGGTGAAGACGTCACACTGGAAGAACTCGGTGGTGCAATGAGCCACGCATCAAAGAGCGGCGTTGCAACGTTTGTATCAAATGATGAAAAGGCCTGTCTCGACGACGTGCGTTTCTTGATGTCGTTCTTGCCACAGAACAACTTGGAAGAAGCGCCGGCAGTTGAGCCAAGTGATGACCCAAATCGTTCATGCCCAGCATTGCGTGACATTCTTCCCGCGTCACCGAACCAGCCATACGACATGAAGAAAGTGATTGCCGAAGTTGTTGATGACGGCGAGTTCTTTGAGTACTTCCCACATTGGGCAAAAAGCATTGTGTGCGGATTCTCGCGCCTTGATGGAATTCCAGTGGGCGTAGTTGGTAACCAACCAATGGCGTTCGCTGGCGTTCTCGACATTGAGAGCAGCGAGAAAGCAGCGCGATTTGTGCGCACATGCGACGCGTTTAACATTCCGCTCATCACATTTGTTGACGTACCTGGTTTCTTGCCTGGCGTGAATCAAGAACACGAAGGCATCATTCGCCACGGTGCGAAGTTGTTGTACGCATTCTGCGAAGCAACGGTGCCACGTATCCAAATCATCACTCGCAAAGCATATGGCGGGGCATACGTGGTGATGAACTCAAAGTCCATTGGTGCCGACCTCGCGTACGCATGGCCCACCGCTGAACTTGCAGTGATGGGACCACAAGGTGCTGTCGAAATTGTGTATCGACGCGAACTTCAGCAATCTGCTGATCCTGTAGCGCGACGCGCCGAACTGGTCGCCGAGTACACCGAGAAATACGCCAACCCGTACGCCGCAGCCGAACGCGGATATGTTGATGATGTCATTGACCCTGCAGACACTCGTGCAAAGACAATTGCTGGTCTTCGTATGCTTCTCACCAAGCGCGAAGAATTGCCACGCCGCAAACACGGCAACATGCCTCTCTAAAGACATCGGGAAATAGCAATGACTAACGACATGACCGGATCAGGATTCGCATCACCAGACATTCAAAACGAGCCCAAGGCCACGTTTGGTATTCGCTTGATCGCGCACATCTTTGACGCTGTCATGGTGATGTTGGTGAGTTTTCCATTTGCCATCATCAGCGCCGTTGTCGAAGAAAACGGCAGTGGCGAAGCGGCCGACTTGGTGACACTGATCGGCATTGCCGTATGTCTTGGCGTGTACAGCTGGTGGATTGGTAACCAAGGTGGCTCTCCTCTTCGCCGCACGATTGGTGTTCTCGTGTTAGATGAGAAAACAGGTGCGTTCATTGGCACCAAACGCGGTGTCAAATGGGTGTTAATGAGCCAAGTATCTGGACTTGTGTTATTCCTCGGATACTTCGCAATGTTGTGGCATCCCAACAAACAGACATGGCACGACCGTGTCGCAAATGCAGTGGTAGTGAAGCGATGAGCGCACCAGAAATTTTTGTAGCGTCCATCCATCCGATGCCAACCGAAGAAGAGGCAGTTGCTATTGCTGCTGCAATCGAATTTGGATGGCCACGCGCTCTTATCGCAGCGCCTACGAACACGCGACCCAGTACATCGTGGCGTTTTAGCGGTAGATGGTGGGCATCGCACGGCACATTGCGTCGTGCGCGACCTGGCGTATGAGTAACTCGCGCGGACCACTCCATGGTCTGCGTGTCCTTGATCTTTCTACGGTTATCGCCGGTCCTAACTGCGCGCGCTATCTCGCAGACTTTGGTGCAGAAGTCATCAAAGTAGAACAACCCGATACTGGCGACAGTCTGCGCGGTATGGGATGGGAAGACCCGCGAGATCACACCGGCTTGTGGTGGAAAATTGTGGGACGTAATAAACGCACGATTGCGCTCAACCTCAAAGATGAGTTGGACAAGGAAGTGTTTTTGCGTCTCGCTGATGATGCGCACGTACTAGTGGAAAATTTCCGACCGGGAACATTAGAACGACTCGGGCTTGGTCCCGACGTGTTGATGCAACGCAACAACAAGATCGTCATCACGCGCATCACTGGTTTTGGACAAACCGGACCATACGCATCTCGTCCAGGTTTTGCATCTATTGCTGAAGCGATGTCTGGATACGCATCAATCACCGGAACACCTGGCGGAGAACCAATGCTTCCCGCGTTTGCAATGACTGATGAAGTCACCGGACTTTCAGCTGCTTTTGCAACAATGGTCGCGTTGCACTCAGGTAGATCACAAGTAGTTGATGTCTCGCTTCTTGAAACCGTGTTTCAAATTCTGGGACCACTCATGTCGGTATGGAAAGTGCGCGGTGAATTACAAGAACGTATGGGGTCATCTCTTCCCTTCACGGTTCCCCGCGGTGTCTTTCAATGTGGTGACGGTGAATGGATCGCCGTGTCTGCGTCAAGTGATTCAGTTGCATTACGCGTGGTAAAACTTCTCGGCTTTGAAGGCGACGAACGTTTCTCGACCTTTGCTCACCGTATAAAAAATCGCGACGTGTTAGAAACTGCTATGGCGACGTGGTGTAAGCAACGCACACGCCCTGAGGCATTACAGGCATTTGAAGATGCCGAGGCTGCTGCTGGTCCCGTTTTGTCGATGCAAGACATTGCAGTTGACCCGCATTATGCAGCACGAGACGCAATCATTGAACTCGATGGCACACCGATGCAAGGCCTTATTGCAAAGCTGTCAGAGACTCCTGGCGTTTTGAACTGGGGTGGAAAGCCCATGGACGCCGACGGTAACGAGATACGTAAAAACGGCTGGCAAACGCGCGATTAATGCGCATCCATAACAGGTGGTGGCCACGCTGATGCATTCACAGGTTGTGGCAATGAACGTAAGAACTCCGAACGCGTCGGATGAATTCCACAATTCACAAAGAAATTGAACAGTGTTGTTATTGCAACGGCATCTTCCAATGCTCGATGTTCAACCTTTGGTTGAACACTCAAGGCTGCCATGCAGTCTGATAAACGACGCGATGACAGACCGGGAAGAAAATAGTGACTTTCCTGCACCGTACACACAGTGTGCAGCGCCGGTAGTTGCCGGCCAAGGCGCGCGAACTCACTCTCCAAAAATGACACGTCAAACGAAATGTTGTGTCCAACGAGCACCTGTCCGTCAAGTCGTGTCACGATGTCGTCGACGATGGCAGAAAATGTTGGTGCATTCGCGACATCGGTATCGGTGATGTTGTGAATCTCCGAATTAGGAATTGGCATTTCGGGATTGACAAATGTTGACCAGTAACCAAGAGGATTTGCAAAATTATCGGTGCGAATCAATGCAATTTCAATTATGCGATTGTCGTGGGCATCAAGTCCTGTTGTCTCCACATCAACAATCACAAAACCATGTGATGCGTCAGTCGGCCACTCTTCTTGTACCTCAAGAAGGTACTGGTGTGGAGGCTTACGCCGACGAAATAACCCCATCACACTGTCACGTGCTGATTAAACCAATCGGACACGACACACCGGTGCCACCGATACCGCAGTATCCATTTGGATTCTTCGCCAAATACTGTTGGTGATATTCCTCGGCGTAATAAAACACATCGAGCGGCGCAATCTCAGTAGTGATGGCTTTGTAGTGAGCTTCGGTTAACACGGGTTGATATGCATCGCGGGTGCTGACCGCCAAATCTTTTTGCTGATCGTTCACGTAATAGATCGTGCTGCGATACTGCGTGCCCACATCTGCACCTTGACGATTGCCCTGCGTGGGGTCGTGATTTTCCCAAAAGATCTTCAACAACTGCTCAAAGGAAATGATCGCTGGATCAAATACCACCAGCACAACTTCTGCATGATTCGTACGACCCGAACACACCTCGCGATAGGTCGGATGGACAATTTCGCCACCTGCGTATCCAACAGCAGTGGAATACACACCGTCTGCCTCCCAGAACTTGCGTTCTGCTCCCCAAAAACATCCCATACCAAACACGGCTGTTTGCATACCTTGTGGCCATGGCCCCACAAGGGGATGACCATTCACGTAATGAGCTTCAGGAACGGAAATTGGCTCTCGCATACTTCTTAATCTAGACTCCGATGTGAGGTCTGCGTTACAGGAAAAAAGACGCCGTGATGGTTTGGTGATCACCAGACTTAAATCTTCTTAGAAGCAGCACCTATTTCTCGCACGCTGTGCCATCTTTGTCACGATCCATCTTGATATTGGCCTTATAAATCTTTGCAGAGATGGCGGGTTTGTTCTTTTGTTTAGCTGCTGCCTTCTGAGAAGTTGCGACGCCGTAGGGATACTTCTTGTTCAAATCACTGCAGTTCTTATATGACTTCGCATCAGCGGAAACAGAAAACATCAGGACACCTAGAACGAGCCCGATTGACACCATTTTTTTCATAATCGGAGCCTATAAGAGACCCCTGAGGGGATTAGCTAAGTGCAGGATCCGCTAGTCCCAACTTGCAATGAACAAGGCCATGGCCAAATCTGCATTGACAAGACATTTCGGAAATACCAGTCATCCCGTAACCTTGAGAGCGATGTCAACGATCCCCGACGTGCTCCCTACATCAAACGAACCGTGTTGGTGCGGTAGCGGACGCAAATACAAGCGGTGCTGCAAAGGAACAGAGGGTCGTATTCGTCCAGGCGTTGTGAGCCCTATGCGGACAGTACCTTCGCATATCGCGCGTCCTCCATACGCCGACACAGGCGTTGTTCCTCATTCAAATGAAGGTCGTGTGAAAACACCCGAGGTGATTGAGCGCATGCGACATGCAGGAGCTGTTGCTAAAGAGATTTTGCGTCTTGCTGGCGAAGCAGTGAAGCCAGGTGTCACCACCGATGAAATTGACATTTATGTGCACGACTTGTGTATTGAACGCAATGCATATCCAAGTCCACTCAACTACCACGGTTACCCAAAGAGTGTCTGCGCGAGTGTGAACGAAGTGATTTGTCATGGCATTCCTGATTCACGTGTGTTGCAAGATGGCGACGTTTGCAACTTAGATGTCACTGTGTTTATAGACGGAGTTCATGGCGATACGAACGCGACATTCTCTGTTGGCACTATCTCTGAAGAAGATGCAGCTCTTATTCGCATCACTGAAGAATGCATGTGGCACGGTATTGAAGTGGTCAAACCAGGTGTTGCAATCAATGAAATTGGTCGAGCTATTGAAACACATGCGAAGCAACACAAATACGGTGTTGTGCGTGCGTTCATCGGACACGGTATTGGCGAAAACTTTCATACCGACATTCAGGTTCTTCACTATTACGACCCACGTAACAACATGATCTTGCATGAGGGAATGACCTTCACCATCGAACCAATGATCACGCTCGGTTCATGGCAGCACAAGATGTGGGACGACGACTGGACAGCAGTAACTGCAGACGGCAAACGCACCGCGCAATTTGAACACACGTTGGTTGTAACAGCTGATGGATGTGAAGTGCTTACTGGCGGAGATGGCGCTGCATCGCCACGAGCCCCCTGGCTTCGTTAAATCTCTGTATTTCCCTCTAGCGTGAACGTAATGAACGACTTGCAAGGCGACGACCGATATCTGTCGTTCACTCGTGATGAATGGGCGGTGTTGCGCGCTGCTACTCCACTCACAATCCGTGAAAAAGATCTGGAACAGTTGCGCGGTATCAACGAAAAAATTGACCTCGACGAAGTAACTGCTGTACATCTTCCACTCACACGTCTTCTTAATTTGTACGTGAGCGCCACACAAAACCTGCACAAAGTGTCAGCAACTTTTCTTGGGGCGATGTCGCCGAAAGTTCCCTATGTCATCGGAATCGCAGGCAGTGTTGCTGTCGGAAAAAGCACGTTTGCTCGTATTTTGCAGGCACTTCTTGCACGTTGGCCAGAACACCCCAAAGTTGACCTTGTCACTACCGATGGTTTCTTGTTTCCGAACCAAGTTCTCGAAGACCGCGGAATCATGAACCGCAAGGGTTTCCCCGAGAGCTACGACACCAAGCGCTTGCTCCAGTTCCTACGCGACCTCAAGGCTGGGAGCCCTACCGTAGAAGCACCGGTGTATAGCCACGTTGTGTATGACATTGTTCCCGATGATCACACAGAGGTGCGCCAGCCCGACATTCTGATTCTTGAGGGTCTCAACGTGTTACAGGTAGGCGGTGAATACGACGAGTTCGTCTCTGACTATTTCGACTTCTCTATCTACGTAGATGCGGAAGAGAACGACATCCAGCAGTGGTACGTCGATCGCTTCTTAACTCTTCGCGAAACAGTGTTCAAAGACCCCGACAGCTTCTTTAAGAACTACGCCCACCTCACCCACGACGAGGCCATCCAGACTGCAGAGGGCATCTGGCAACACATCAACGGGAAAAACCTGGTGGAAAACATCGCCCCCACGCGTGATCGCGCGTCACTGATTGTAGAAAAGGGCAGCGATCACCGCGTCAACAATGTTTTCTTGCGGCGCCTGTGATGAAGGTTCGTCGATGGCTGCTGCTTGGTGCGTCGCTACTGGTCCTCAGTGCGTGTTCTGACTCCACCGCAAAAAACAGCAACTCGACATGGGAAATTGTCCCTAGTGCATCAATGCCTAACACAACACAAGATGTGCCGTACCAAGAATCATTAGAGAGCAACGTGCCAACCAATGGACAGTACTGGGGCACCATGTCCGTTCTTCATGGCTCCTCTACACCAACCGCAGTAGCAACCTTGGTGAAATTATATTCAGGTGATGCGTGTTATGAATACGCAGAAGTGACCGGACAAGCGCCCGAAGACATGTGCACTAATGACTATGGAGTCGTTGATTATCCGCGTGCCATTGTTGCTGTAGATGAAAATGCATTTGTCTCTGTGATCACAGAAGAAGGCTCTGCGTCATGGCCAACAGAATCATATGTGATCACATCATTGGACTTACAAAAATTTGTTGCTGAAGTTCCTGTCGATGGCAAACCAAATCAATACGAATACATTCCCTACCCATTTCTATTTATGGTGACTGACGGAAAAATTACACGCGCTGAACAAGTGTGGGTGCCGTAACCACACCGTATTTTTATCGGTACTTTTTTATCGGTGGAGCGCGTTCAAATAGTTGTACACGGTGATACGTGAAACACCCATTGCATCTGCAACGTCTTCGACGGCACGACGCAAAATGAAGGCGCCGTTTTGATCAAGCAAACGAATTGCACGCTGTTTGTCGTGGCGTGACAACTTGTCAAGGGGCGCACCAAGTTCTTGTTCTACTTGTTCGATCAAACGATTAAGAGCTCCGTGCAAACGGGGTAGGCGCACCGCAGCAATGATCTCGCCTTCCCATTCAAGTGCAATGTCCATCACTTGGGCATCATCGACAGACACTAAGGATGCCCCAACCGCTTTCAAGATTGGTTCAACAGCGGCGACTAACGGATGTTCGGGAATGTCGCTCACGAACCTTGCTCCACATGCACATTCACGTGTGTCGCACCGTTTGCGTATGCAGCGTCGAGCAATGCCTTCACTGCATCGCCCACGATCGTTTCCGGGCTCGCAAAAGACGAGCCAAAGGGGCCCACTTCTACTGTGAGACCCAGTGACTCAACCGCAGCGATAGCCGCTGTGACATGACGACCTGGCTCACCCTCAATAAATGGTTCAACGGTGAACTCAACGACAACGGTTGTGCTCATGGGACGATTCTTACGAACTCGCGGAGACGGGGCAAAACCAGAGCGACGCTGTCTGGCAGAAAAGGCTTTGCGGCAAGCCAAATGTCGATTTCATTGGCGCTCACCCAATGGGCTTCGGTGACTTCATTGTCGATGAATCGAAATGGCCCGTTGTCTCGGACCACATAACACGATGCCACTAACTGGACGGTGTCGTCGGCATAGGCGCCAGTCCCGATACTCATGATCTGCCCGGCGTCTACCCCTAATTCCTCACGAAGTTCACGACGAGCAGCAGCGTCATATTCCTCACCAACACCCACCACTCCACCGACGGCAACATCCCACCAACCAGGCCACACATCTTTGTGGTCGGCGCGACGGTGCACCAAAAGATCGCCATCATCATTGATGACCGCGATGAATACTGAGCGATGGCGCAGTTTCTCTGCACGCATCCGTTGGCGTGTGACGACCTCGATGACGTTGCCATCAAGGTCAACTACTTCAACCGGTTCGGAGTGTGTCTGAACGCCAACCATCGCCATGTGCCTACCATGTGGCATGGCTAAATCCTCGTCGTCTCCGAGCACTGCAGCACTGCGTGAAGAACATGGTGATCCGCGTGGCGTGATCGAGCAAGCCGAAGCGTTGTTTGATGACACGGTTGCGCTACGTCGCGACTTACATCAATGGCCAGAGTTGGGAAACGATCTTCCGCGTACACGTGAGCAAGTGTTGCACGCACTTGATGGACTGCCGCTTGACATCACACTTCATACAACAACAAGCGGATTTGCAGCTTTGCTAACAGGCGATAAACCCGGACCCACCATGTTGTTGCGCGGAGACATGGATGCATTGCCCATGCCCGAAGACACGGGTTTGGATTTCTCTTCGAAAGTGGACAACGCGATGCACGCGTGCGGGCATGACACCCACACAGCGATGTTGGTGGGTGCTGCAACAGCATTATCAGAACGTAAGAGCGATATTGCAGGTCGTGTTCTTTTCATGTTTCAATCGGGAGAAGAAGGACATGGTGGTGCCGAGTTGATGCTGGATGAAGGACTGCTCGATGTGCCGACACATAAAAGTGGTGGTGAATCACCAGTGACTGCAGCATTTGCAATGCACATCTCATCCAATCTCCCAAACGGTGCAGTAGCAATTAAGAGCGGTCCAATCATGGCATCGAGTGATCAGTTGACGATCACGGTAAAAGGACGTGGTGGCCATGGCAGTTCTCCACACTTTGCACTTGACCCCATTCCTGTTGCATGCGAGATAGTGCAAGCAATACAAACATTGGTGACACGACGTATTGACGTGTTTGATCCTGGTGTCATCACAGTGACAAGCATTCACTCAGGCACTGCATACAACGTGATCCCAGAGCACGCCACCATTCTTGGAACAATGCGCGCGATGAGTGAAAAAACTCGCACCAAGATTCACGAAGGATTGCGTCGTGTTGCAGAAGGAATTGCTTCTGCACACGAGATGGACATCGATATCGACCTGGAACACGGCTATCCGGTCACAGTGAATGACAAAGACTTCTCAGATTTTTCGGTCGCAATTGCAAACACCGTGCTTGGTGACAAGCATGTCATTGCTTTGCCTAATCCGGTCATGGGCGCAGAGGATTTCAGTTATGTGTTGCACAAATTGCCCGGTGCAATGATGTTTTTGGGTGCAACACCCCCAGGGGAAAACCCCGCCACAGCTGCTCCCAACCATTCCAACCGCGTGATGTTTGACGAAGAGGCAATGAAGACAGGCATTGCGGTCTACACCTCGGTAGCGCTACGCCATCTCGGCGTACCATTGAGCTAATGACTACCGCTCCCTTATCTGGCATTCGCGTCCTTGATCTCACCCGTGTGCTGTCGGGTCCGCACTGCACTCGCATGCTCTGTGACCTTGGTGCCGAGGTCATCAAATTGGAACCACCAGAAGGTGACCTCACGCGCTTTTCATATCCCCGCGTGGGCTCCATGGCCACCTACTTCGCCCAACAAAATGCCGGCAAAGAAGACATCTCCTTTGACCTCTCTAAGCCCGAAGCACAGGAGATCACTCGTCAGTTAGCAGATACGTGTGATGTATTAGTGGAGAACTTTCGCCCCGGCGTGATGCAAAAACTTGGACTTGATTACGAGACGTTGATGCAGCGCAACCCGCGACTTGTGATCGGAAGCATCACCGGATATGGCAGTACTGGGCCATGGGTACATCGTCGTGCGTATGCGCCACTTGTTGGTGCAGAAACCGGTTTTACGCTGATGCAGTCACAGTCGCACAATGGCCATATTGCAAACGACTGGTTTAGTCATGCCGACGTGTACACCGGCATTGAGTGTTGTGTGGCAATTCTTGCTGCGCTCGTTCACCGCGCACAGACTGGAAAAGGCCAGCATGTAGAAGTATCGATGGCACAAACAATGTTGTACGTAAATGAACATGCTCATGATCAAATGTTTGAAGGTGATGTTCCTGTAGGCGCCATTCGTTCGTTTGAGCCAGGCGCGTATCCGGTATACAAAGTTGCAGATGGTGTATCGGTAATTATCGGTGGTCACCCAGCAGAAAACGGCGTATTCGCTAGCTACATGAAAGCAATGAATCGCCCAGAACTTGCAGATGATTCTCGCTTTGCAACGCAACAAGATCGTCTCGCTCACTTAAAAGAACTTGGCGAAGTGATCGGCGAATGGGCACTCACATATCCTGATGCAGAATCACTGGAGAAGGTTCTCGACAAAGTAGGACTCGTTCTCGGTGCTATTCGCACAGTGAATGAGCTATCGCACACTGATTGGGCAAAAGAGCGAAACGTTGTTGTTGAAGTCAGTGATCGACGCGACGGAAAAATTCGCATACCGAATGCACCCTGGACATTTTCCGCGGCAGAGGTACGCACGCAAGGTGAGCCGAAGTTTCGTGGTGAAGACAATCACTCGGTGTTAACACGACTTCTTGGTGCAACACCAGGACAACTTGCAGCTTGGGACGAACAGGGCGTGTTATCGTCCCGAATGCCCAAACCCCCCACCACGGTCGAATGAGTCAAGCGCGTCTACTTCGCGCCACATCACGTGTTCCACTTTTTGCACAACTAACTGTGCAATTCGGTCACCACGCGACACGTCATACGGTGTGTGCGGATCGGTGTTTAACAGCACCACTTGTAATTCACCGCGATACCCGCTGTCGATCAGCCCCGGCGCATTCACCACACTGATTCCATGTTTCAGCGCAAGACCACTACGCGGCAACACAAAGCCGGCATACCCCACCGGTAATGCAATGGCGATTCCCGTTGGCATCAAGATGCGACCACCGCTCGGTGCGATCTGAGCATCTTCGCGAGCGAATAAATCGATCCCCGCATCTCCCTCGTGGGCATAGGCGGGCAGAGGTAAACCCGTGTCAAGACGTGTGATGGGGATGTCGACCACGACCCAACGCTAGGCCAGCGAATAGATTGACAAGGTGCTGATTTGGATGGATCTAGAGATGACTGGCCTCGATCCGGCAACTGAAGTCATCGTCGAAATCGCCACCATCGTCACAGATGACGAGTTAAACATCGTTGAAGAGGGCCCTGATCTTGTTATTTCTCAGCCCGATGACGTGCTCGAGCGGATGGACCCCTTCGTGCTCAACATGCACACCACCTCCGGGCTTCTCGAGCTCATCAAGGTATCAACGATCACACACGATGAGGCTGCAGCCCAGACCCTCGCGTTTATCCAGAAGTACTCGCCCGAGGCAAAGAAGATTCCATTATGTGGAAACTCCATTGGCACTGACCGTCGGTTTCTCGCCAAGTACATGCCCGAGATTGAAAACTGGCTGCACTACCGGTGTGTCGATGTATCGAGCATGAAAGAACTCGTAAAGCGCTGGTACCCGGGTCTTGAACATGCACGGCCAAACAAGATCAACACACACCGCGCCCTTGATGACGTACGCGAAAGCATTAATGAACTTCGTTTTTATCGTGAGCATGTTTTTCGCGAAAAGAAACCATCCACCGATTCTCAATAGCACGCCCGAACAATGAGTGAAATACCTACTGAAAACGCCACACCACGGCCAAAAAAATCAGAGCAAATGCCTGCGACCGACGAAATCGTCGAAGTTGCACCCGGTATTTTACGCACCCAGTTACCCATTGATTTCACAGGTCTTGGTCATGTCAACATGTACGTGCTGGAAGACGAACGCGGTGTTGCAGTTGTCGATCCAGGTCTACCCACTCGTGAGTCATGGGATGCCATCACGGCACGGCTGAAAGCCATCGGTGTACCGATGAAGCGCGTGCACTCTGTGATTGTTACTCACAGTCACCCAGACCATTACGGCGGTGCAGGACGACTTCGTGCACACAGCGGTGCCGAACTAGTGGGTCACAAAATGTTTCGCACGTGGTGGGATCCACAAGAACCACCAGACGTTGACGTAGAAGACATGCCACGTCGATTCCGCAATCCGTTTCAGTCACCACCTTGGGGTGGACCTGCACTTGATTTCTCGTGGACCTACAAGATGCGGTACAAATTTGCGTCAAAAGCTCCACGCTTGTTCCGTGTACCACGCCCCACTGTTCGTCTCGGGGAAAACGATCACATTCGTTTTGCACGACGCGAATGGTTGGCTATTCACACACCAGGTCATACCGAAGATCACTTGTGTTTGTTCGATCCAGAAGAAGGAACACTCATCACTGGCGACCACATTTTGCCCTCAATTACCCCACATATTTCAGGTTTAACGGGCCATGGTGATCCGCTGACATTGTTCTTTTCATCACTTGACAAAGTGGATGCGCTCTCATCGCAAGTGAAAATCGCACTTCCTGCTCATGGAGTTCCGTTTGCCAATTTGCACGAACGTGTGGAACACATCAAAATTCATCATGATGAACGTCTCCAGAAACTGCGCGACACCAGCGCTTCTTTTGGTCGCCCTGCAAGTGTGATGGAGTTTGCCCAGCACTTGTTTTCAGCACGCGTACAAGGACCAATGGCAGACAGTGAAACATTTGCGCACTTGGAACACCTTCGTTTGTCGGGTGAATTTGAGCAACGTACCAACGACGGCGTTCTCGAATACGTAATGGATTAATGCTGTATTAATTTCAACGCGGCAGCAACATTCCCATCCACGCCTGTGCGTGCACCACATCTTCCACCATCAGCCGCATACTGATGCCGTCATTGCGATCGTCATATTGTTGAATGAGATGATGTTGCGGTTCTACTTGTACCGCATGTTCCACAACGGCGCGTAATCCCTCACGCAATTCGCGTCGATACTTCAAATGATCTTCCAAGATCTCCCAATACGCAGCGTTGTTCATGTGTTTCAAAAAATCGAAATCAGAATATCGAAGTGTCCATTGCTGTGTCACCACATCCAACGGATAATCATCAAAGTAGTTACCGCGCAAAATCAATTTGCCACTCACCGATCGACCATTGGTTGCTTCCATCAGATCAGCTGTGACTTCATCGGGAATACGCGAAGGACGCATTGACGCCAGATCAACGTGAACCCACAATGCGGCCGCATCGATCAAGGTCTCTCCGTCAACAGAGGCGATACGCGTGCGACGTTCTGCCCAATGAGGCGATAGACCCCCACACCACGTGGTGAGATCTACTTCTTGCAAGTACTGCGGAAACTTGAGAACATCAACAACGCTGCGGCGAACCACCCAACCCGGGTCATCCCATCCAGCATCACGTGCATCATCGTTTGCGACATCTTGAAGAAAACGCAATGTGGCATCGAGACGTAAACGTCCGCCAGGGCTCACATCACCAAGGCGCACTCGGCGACGGCGCGTGAGAGATCGTCCCTTGCCCGTGGGGGACACCATGTGAAAACCCCGTGCAGCATCGGCAAATGACATCACCGAGACGCTAGTGGGTGGGTACTTGTTCCCTTGTCCCACAAGGGTTTGAGCATTAGTTCAAAAAAGAAGTTGACGAAGCGCTCTTCACATGGTTTCCTATACAACTCATGCGTTCAGTAACGACCACCGCGACACGTACATACACGGCATCAGCTGTGTCTTTTGCCGTGCCCGCGGTAGCCGTAGCGGTTCGCTATGCGAATTGGTTTACCGCTCCAATGACAGGGAAGCATTCGCATAAGCGCACCACCCGGCTCAACCTGATCGCTCCGATGTAAATCACATCGATAGCAACCACTCAGGCCGCCGGGATCACATCCCGAGCGGCCTTTTTTGTTGCCCAAAACCACACCCACCGAAAGGAAAACACCATGTTGACAGTTCTCGAAGACCAAATGATTCTCACCGCAAAGCGTTGCAGCGACGGCAACGGCACCTTGTCGTACCTGTTCTTCTCCGACGAACACATCGACGTCTTGCGTGCCAAGGCCATTTGTGCGCGGTGTGCCAGCCGCGATGACTGCCTATCGGGAGCCCTCGAACGAGAGGAGCCCTGGGGCGTCTGGGGTGGCGAATTGTTAGAGATGGGCCGCGTGGTTGCGGTGCGTCGTCCTCGCGGACGGCCCGCCACAAAAGTGCGGCCTGTCACGGTGGTCCCGGAGGTTCCGATTCCGGCCCACCTCGTAGCCTGAGAGCATGAGGATCCCCCGAACACAACTGTTTGTGGTCTCAATCCTCGTAGCTCTGTCAGTCAGCGTCATCGGAGGATGGTTGCTTAGTCGATCATCATCTGATGACGTTGACGCCAAACTCACCGGCGATCTCGCCGGCGGGGTCCAAGACCCCACAATCGGCACCAATGTTCCCGTGCAAGGCACCCCCTTCCCGTCGGTTTCTCTGACGGAGGCCTCATCCGGAAACGTGGTGCCGATTGTCGTTTCTGGACGACCAATGGTGGTGAACTTTTGGTACTCAACGTGTGAGCCATGTCGACGTGAGATGCCGGTTCTTGCACGTTCATCACAAGACTTTGCAGGTCAAGTTGATTTCATTGGGATCAATCCGCTCGATTCATCAAAAGAAGCACTGGAATTTGCTGCTCGTTACAACGTGACATATCCAACCTATTTGGATCCTGATGGAATACTCATCTCAGCAACAGGAGTCGGCACCATGCCGGTCACTTTATTTGTCGATGCAAACGGCGTGATTGTGAAACAACACGGTGGAGAAATTAACTACGCCACATTGAACTCCACAATTGAGGCAGAGTTTGGAGTGACCGAAGGAATGAAGCTGTGATTGCACTCGAGGGAAATTTCGCATACAGCTTTATTCTCGGTGTTCTCGCTGCGGTGAACCCCTGCGGTTTTGTGTTGCTCCCTACCTATCTCATGTATTTTCTCGGTCTTGAAGGTTCACGACCCGACTCTTCGCAACGTGCGTCACTTATTCGCGCATTAAAAGTAAGTGCTGCAGTGTCAAGTGGTTTCATTGCGGTGTTTCTCGTGGTGGGCATTATCACCCGTGCATTTACATCTGTCATTGCAGATAATGCTAAGTACGCGGGATTTGTGGTCGGCATCATGCTCATCGTGATGGGCATTGCAATGTTTTTTGGATGGAAACCCAACCTCGTGACACCGCAAATCACGGCAAAGCGTGACAACACCGTGCCAGCCATGTTTGTATTCGGCATTGGTTACGCAGTGGCATCCATTGGTTGCACCATCGGATTTTTAACCACGGTTATTTTGTCGTCGGTTGGAAAGCATGGCTATGCGTCCGGCGTGTTGAGCATTGTCTTGTATGGAGCTGGCATGGGACTGTTGGTCTCATCGCTCACTGTCACGTTGGCGCTTGCCAAGGGCGGGTTGTTGCGCGTGTTGCGTAATGGATTGAAATACATGGACCGCGTGGCAGCGGTGTTTCTTTTTTTCACTGGTATCTATCTCACGTGGTATTGGTATGGAGCAATCACCGAACGCGCTACTGCAGATCGCATTACTGCTCGAATTGAAGGGTGGCAGTCTGACATCGCGATGTTCTTACAAGAACAGGGAGCATGGCGACTCGCCATCGTGTTCTCGCTGGTAATTGTTGTTGCATTTGGCATCATCATGGTCACTCGCCGACGCTCTCAGCAGTCGCCTGCGAGTTGAGCCAATGTCGTTGTTTACCGACCTTCTTGCACACGATGGCGTTCGCGAAGAATGCGTGTTGCGAAGCCAATTCGGGTTCATGGCTTTTCACGGCGGCAACTTGGAAAAAGGCACCGACATTATTGCGTCGCAAGCAGCCGAGCGTGCAGGAGCGTCGTACTACGGAATCATTCAGCCAGAAGGACTGGAATGGCACATCCCGTCCCATGAATTTGACCGCGGTACGTCAGCGATGTGTGATGAGTTTCTGACGCATTGCGAAATAGTGGTGACGGTACACGGGTACGGAAAAGCGGGTTACTGGACACATTTATTACTTGGGGGACAAAACCGACGCCTTGCACGTCACGTGGGATCACACTTACGCGCACACCTGCCGTATTACACAATTGTCGACAACATTGATGCCATTCCCAAGTACCTGCGCGGACAACATCACAACAACCCAGTAAATGCTCCGCTGCATGCAGGAGTACAACTAGAGCTTCCTCCACGTGTTCGTGGATACAGCCCTATTTGGAACGACTGGCAAGGCCCAGGACTTGTGCCACACACGGAGTCTCTCATCAACGGACTTGCCATTGCGGCACAAAGTTGGGATCGCTCACATACGCAATAAACATCGAGGCATCTCCTTCACAGAGTTCAACTCGTTGTAACTGCTACCCAACCTTCTGGCATCAATGGCTTCAAATACGTTTCAGAAGAAATAGATCCTTTAGCTTGTCCACCTCGCCACAGGTCATGTTTTTCAACGGAGTTCTCTCGAAAGAAGTCTTCAATCAACGTCTGCAATTCCGAAACAATTGCCGCGTATTGAGGATCATCTACAACATTTATCATCTGAGATGGATCACTGTGATGATCGAACAATACGTCAGATCCTGCACCCGGCATACGACACCAATATGAAAAACGAGTGGTACGTATGCCTCGCGTTTCTTCTTGTTCAAAAAAAACTGGACCGAAAGAAGGCGTACGTGAATTCAGATTGGTACTAAAAGATCTTCCAGCAGAATTCGAAAAGTGACGCGATTTTCCAAGCATCTCGAGCACTGTTACTGGTAAATCAATTTGGCTGTATAGGCCGTCAAGGATGGTTCCCGGCTTCAACGAAGGGTGTCTGATGATGAATGGAATTTGCATTGCTGCTTCATATAGATGTGACGGACGAGTCTGAATAGTGTGTCCCCATAAACCATGTTGGCCGTAGAGATTCGCTTGATCAGCTGTATAGATGACGATGGTGTCGTCGATGAGATTTTTCTCTTCTAAAGCGTCGAGAATTTGTCCTACTCCATCATCAACAATCGCAATTTGTGCACACACGTTTGCCATTGACGCTGGATCATTATGCATTCTTATGAGGTTGTACAACATGTGTCTCGCGTAGCGAGAAGGATCATCGGGGCCGTTAATTAATCCCAGCATCTCATCGGAAACTGCGGTACGTGGAAATGTCTCAAATTTCGTGTTTACAAACTGGCTATAGAAGCGATTCCGATGATCTGGTCCAAGATTTGTAGGAGGTAGTAAATAGGGAGCGTCGTAATTGACCATCAGAAAGAACGGATGGCTACTTCTAGACGATAGATAGTCAACTGCTTTCTCTGTAAAGAAATCAACAATGTGTCGATCTGTAACTGAATACTGCTCCCCACGATCTATGACCTGATTATCGTAGAAATCTTCTGTATGTCCTCTAACAAAAGTGACTGTCTCATCAAACCCTGGAATTGGTACGTGCGGTTGACCCAGATGATGCTTACCTACCATCGCCGTTTGATAACCAAGGTTCTGTAATGCAAGAGGAAGAGATTCAAACTCGTCAATGGCTGACCAACCATTGGGCCACTTGGCGACATCAGCATCGCGAAGCCAACTGTGAATTCCGTGCTGTGACGGCATTAGCCCAGTCAGCAACGATGCGCGCCCAGGCGAGCACATGCCATTGGTACAAAAGAACCCCGATAAACGTGTGCCCTGTTGTGCAAGTCGATCAATATGGGGGGTGAATACTTCATGGTTGCCGTAGCAACCCAACAAACCAGGTGGCTGATTATCTGCAGTGATTAGTACGACGTTGGTCATGCTATGGACGCTGTCGTACTGGCTTTCGTTAAGACTCTGTCTGCTGCCAGATAACCAGAGGAAATTGCACCGTCCATGTAACCGTTCCATTCAGCAGCGGTTTCAGTACCAGCCCACTCAATACGACCAAATGGTTTCACTAATTCATCTCCCAATTGAGTCCACACACCGGGTCCGAGATGACCGCCGTAACAACCACCACTCCATTGTTCAGCAGTCCAGTCGAGTTCCACTACTTCTAGGGGAGAAGCAGCTTGAGACCCAAAGAGATCAACCAGAGTTCGCACAAACACATCACGTCGTTCATCGACGCTCAACGCAGATGCAGAACGTCCATGTGCTCCTTCGAAGAAGCCGACCAACATACCGCTAGAGGCATCAGGAGGAGAGTTATCAAAAGTTATTGAGACTGGGTGATCGAGAGACACTCCAAAACCAGACATTTTGTCTTCGCGCCAAAATGGCGTTGTGTATTTGGCAACAATTTTGATGACAGCACCCATCGGAACATTTTGAACTAACTGCTGACGTCGTGGCGGTAGTGGAGGATTAAAGACAATGTTTCCGATCAGATGCTGCGGGATAGCAACAATTGCAGCGTCAGCATGATATTCGCTCCGCGGAGTACGAACTATCACACCGCTCGATGACTGTGAAACACCAGTAACAGGTTCTTCTAGGTGAACACGATTACCCAATTCTTCTGCCATTCGCTGAGCAATCAACTGCGAGCCTCCAACGATGCGACTTTTTTGTGCACCATTAGCCGTGCCCATCAAGCGATCCAACATTCCACCTGAGTGACAGTAAAAAAGAAAATGTAATAGGGACATTTCAGTAGCTTCAGCGCTAAAAATTGCCGCTGTTATGGCACGCCAGAATTGTCGCGACTGTTCAAAACGTAAATGTCGGCGTAACCAAGTTTCAAGTGTTTGACTGTCCCAATCAATCGCATGAGCACTAGTCCAGGGAGCATCCAATGGAACTTTTGCAGCCATTGATTCAAGACGTTTTTGTGTAAGGCCCACTTCGACAAGTACATGTGGGGGAAGTCCAAAAGTGTCGCCTTTGAATTTCTTGATCTTGCCTTTCAGTGAAACGACGTAGTCACCGGTATCAAATGTGTCAAATGTGTCAAGTCCAAGTTCGTCAATAAGTTCCAACACATGATTTTGTGTGGGGCCCACCCATTGTCCGCCCACTTCAACTATTGATCCATCTTCAAAGACATGGTTCAATGTGCGACCACCCACACGATCACGAGCCTCGACAACGTCTACCTCTATGCCTCTTTTTGACAAGTGGCGCGCTGCAGATAAGCCCGCAAAGCCAGCACCAATCACGACAACCTTCATGAAAATTCCCCCATTCAGAAATTGATTGATTATGGTATCAAACAATTAACAAAGGTCTGACACAATGGAGTCTTAGACAAACAGAGGACGGGATAACCCAATGGGTCGACCAAGTATGGCGGACATACGACGAGCAGAACTAATAGATGCCGTTGTGGGATGCATTGCAACCAAGGGTGTTGCTGCCACCACCGTGGTAGAAGTGGCACAGTTGGCGGGCACTCAACCTTCCAAAGTTCATCACTATCTCGGAAGCCGCGACGAAATGATCGCTGCGGCCATTGAACGCGCTCTTAGCAATGTCGAAGAGTTGGTGATAGGCGCACTTCATTCAACCTCAAACGAAAACCGTCTCGACGAACAACTCGAGATTCTCTTTAGCCCAAGTTTTCTTGATCCTCGCATAAACCAACTAATTGATCACCTCATTGCTGCCTCCTATCTTGATCCGTCTATTAGAGACGGAGTGAGCAAGATGTATGAGAGATTTTTTGAAATATTGATTGAGAGTTTTAGTCTCGCTTTTCCAAATGTCGACGAAACAACTCGCCGTACAGCTGCACATGCGATCCTCGCATTGGCCCACGCCACTCCAACGCTCGAATGGTTACGAGTCGATAATGACAACATCGGTCAGAGCCTTACTACAGCGCGACAAATAGTGAGTTTGCTGCGTTAAAAGTGGAGTCTTGTCTACTTGTATTTTCCTAACCTTGTTGTTTCTTTCGTATCCGCATTCAAGAAAATACGAAAAATAGCGGGTCTACGGATACAGCCGTTCGATGTTCCACGAGCCATTTGTTTGTTTTGTATACACAAAACGATCGTGCAAACGACTGGGGCGTCCTTGCCAGAACTCAAATGCTTGAGGAATGATGCGCCACCCACCCCACTGCGACGGGCGCGGCACCGCACCATTACCAAACTGTGATTCGTATGCCGCGACGCGTTCTTCAAGAGTCTCACGATTATCTAACGACGTCGACTGAATAGAAGCCCACGCACCAATCTGCGAGCCGCGCGGACGAGATGCAAAGTAGTCATCGCTTTCGGCTTCTGACACGCGTTCTACCGCTCCGCGTAACCGCACTTGTCGATGCAACACAAACCATGGAAATAATGCAGCAGCCACAGGGTGTGCGAGAAGATGAGCGCTTTTTGCACTTTCGTAATTAGTGAAAAATGTAAACCCGGCGGCATCCATACTGCGCGCTAGTACCGCACGGGAATCTGGCATTCCATTTTCGTCTACTGTGCTCACCACCATTGCATGTGGTTCGGCAATACCTGCTTCATCAGCCTGTTTGTACCACAATGCAAATTGCTGAAATGGATCATCGGAAAGATCGTTGCGATCAAGACCTGCTGTTTCATATTGAATGCGCTTATCACGAATGTTCATGACATCACTGCACTCATGATTGTGGAATTGATGTTGCGCCGCGCATGTATGGTGTCAACACATCTGGAATGCGCACCGAACCATCTGGTTGGCGATAGTTTTCGCAAATCGCAGCCCACACGCGCGGAACGGCGAGTGCCGAACCATTCAACGTGTGTGTAATTTCCGTGCCTTTTTGACCCGTCTTTCGATAACGAATGTCGGCACGACGCGCTTGATAGTCGGCGAACCAACTTACTGAACTCACCTCGAGCCACATATCGCAACCCGGTGCATACACCTCGATGTCGTAACTGCGATGATGGCTGCCACCCATGTCGCCAGTACAAATTTCAATAATGCGATACGGCAATTGCAGTGCACGAATTAAATTTTCTGCTCGATCACGCAGTTCGATGAGCAACTGCGGCGCTTGCTCGGGTGTGGCAATTGCAAGAATTTCTACTTTGTCAAACTCATGACTGCGCAACATACCGCGTGTGTCACGACCGGCAGATCCTGCTTCACGGCGATAACACGGTGTGTATGCCATGTACCGCAATGGCAAAGAAGCCTCGTCGAGGATCTCTTGTGCGTGCAGTGATGTCAATGGAACTTCAGCAGTGGGAATGGCCCACAAATCATCGCGTTCAATTGCGTATGCATCGTCGGCAAACTTTGGTAAGTGTCCGGTTGCAGTGAGAGTTGCGGTCGTGACAAATGTTGGAGGGCGAATTTCTTCGAATGCGTCTGCATTTGCATCAAGTGCGTACTGGCACAATGCTCGCGCCATGGTGGCACCAAGACCGCGCTGCATGGTGAACATGGCACCGGCAATCTTTGTGGCGCGCTCGTTATCGAGGATGCCCAAGGCAGATGCAGTCTCCCAGTGCGGCACCCGCTGGTGATCGGGAAAAGATGCCGGCATTTGCTCGGGACCCTTCACCACGGGATTGTCGTGATCCCCGGCTCCATCAGGCGCCTCGGAATGAGGAATATTGGGAATGCCCAGTAATACAAGGCGCAGTTGATCGGCCACGGCGTCGTAATCAACCTGCAAGGTGCGCTCGCGCTCGCCTAATTCACGGCTTTCATCCATGATCGCTTCGGCCTCGGCAGTTTTGCCGTCGCGACGCATGGTCCCCACTTCCTTCGACAGACCATTCACACGGCTACGGATGGAGTCGCGTTCGGCCGCGATGTCACGTAAACGAGTATCAAGTGCCAACGCCTCATCGAGTTGAGCGAGCAAATCGGGCTTTCCACGCCGAGCCATCGCCTGGCGAACAGCGTCCATCTCGCTACGAAGCAGGCGAATGTCAATCACAGAATCTTCAGGCTAGCGGTGGAGATAGTGGTGAACCGAGTTCCTTTCGTAGTGTGGAAGCTGTGTCTGGTGTAGAGGTGTCAAATCTGGTCGTCAAATACGACGACCTTGTTGCCGTCAACGACATCTCATTTGTTGCCCCCGAAGGTGCAGTGACCGCGGTGATTGGTCCAAATGGCGCAGGTAAAACCAGCACTATCGAAGTGTGTGAAGGATTTCGACGCGCATCGAGTGGACATGTGTCGGTTCTTGGGCTTGATCCGGTGCGCCAACATCACGAACTCACCAAGGTGATGGGAGTGATGTTGCAAGGTGGTGGCGTGTACCCAAGTGCTCGCGTCATAGATGTGATTACTTTGTTTTGTGAGCTTCACGAACGTGGAGTAAATGCGCATGAACTTGCAGAGACTGTGGGTCTATCGCATCGTGTACGTAGCACATGGCGACAGTTGTCGGGTGGAGAACAGCAGCGTTTGTCTCTTGCGTTGGCATTGGCGGCAAAACCACGCGTGGCGTTTCTTGATGAACCAACCTCTGGTGTCGACATTGATGGTCGTGACACCATTCGTTCAATTATTCGTGATCTTGCTGCAGAAGGTACAACTGTTGTACTTGCGTCTCACGAATTAGATGAAGCAGAACGTGTGGCAGATCATGTGGTGATGTTTCGCGATTGTCGTGTGATTGCTTCCGGTTCATTACAACAACTTCGATCATCAGTAGACAACATCCGCTTTTCATCATCGCAGTCCATTGACATCACTCATTTATCTACCGCACTTAGAGTTCCTGTGAAAACAGTGAACGACACAAGTTATGTCATTGAAACGTCATCAAATCCACATGTTTTAGGAGTATTGGCGCAGTGGATGTCTGAACGTGGCCTACCTCTCACAGACGTACGCACAGGGCATGAAACTCTCATCGAGATGTATCGCCGTATCACGGGAGGCGAGTCATGAACGGCGCTCTTCGTGCCCAGCTGCGCGCGGAACTGCAATTAGTACTGCGCAACGGCGAGCAGATTTTACTGACCCTTGGTATTCCCATATTGCTGCTCGTTTTCTTCGGCACCGTCGACGTGTTACCGATTGATGATGTCGACGACAGTGCTGACTTTTTGCTCCCCGGCATTTTGGCGCTGGCGGTCATGTCGACGTCGATGGTGAGCCTCGGTATAGCCACCGGATTTGAACGTTCTTACCAGGTGTTAAAACGTCTCGGTGCCACTCCCCTCGGTCGTGGCAGATTGGTAGTCGCCAAAATCCTCACGGTGTTCATTGTGGAGATCATTCAACTAGCGGTGCTCATCCCCATTGGTCTTGCAATTGGATGGCGTCCAGAAGGTGCACTGTGGGCCGTGACGATCCTTGTGATCCTTGGTGGAACCGCCGCATTTGCCGGAATTGGTCTCACGATGGCAGGTCGACTTCGTGGCGAGATCAACCTCGCGGCTCAAAATGGGTTGTATCTCTTGTTGCTGTTACTCGGTGGAATGATCATCCCGCTTGATGAACTGCCTGGCCCGCTGGCTGCGGTGGGACGAGTACTCCCATCAGGGGCACTTGCCGATCTCATGCATGAGACACTGAATAATGCTGGTGATAAGCCTTTGCAGTCGGCAATCGTGTTGGCCGCGTGGGCTGTGGTGGCACCGCTCGTTGCGGCCCGTACATTCCGCTGGAGTTAATTCTGCGCGTTAGCGCTGTGGCTCTTCCACGGGTGGAGTCTTCTCAAACTGCTCCGTCACTTGTTCGAACGTCAGTGTGTCGTCTTGTGCCTTGTACGAATTGGTTTGAGCTTCGTGGAAGCCTTTGGTGAAGCGGCTGAAGAACAAGTAGATCATGACAATCCACATGAACACCGATCCACCAAGTTTCATAATGGCGCCAGCTGCCTGTTGATCTGACAACACGGAGACACCACCCACTCGTACAACGTGGTCGTAGTGGTCATACACAGAACCCTCGGCAAACGTGAGCCAGCCAGCCGGAATGGTGGGCAGAACTGACATCGCAAACACGTACACCATTTGTGCACCGTAACTAATGCGCCAATCTTTGCGTGGACTACACAACGGCATCCACAACAACAGAGATGAGAACACAAGCACGACGTGAATGGAATAGTGAAGTGGCCCGCCATCAGCACTGCGATTCACCAACGCGGGAGTGTGGCTTCCCATCACAACCGCGTTATAGATCACAGCAGCTGTCACTGGCTTCGATAAGAAACGCGCAGTGCGTTCAACTTTTCCTTGCCCAATGAGCAAACGGAAGAACCACTCGGGTGTCGCCATAAGCGCCAACGGCGGAATGAAATACGACAGGCTCATGTGCTGCAACATGTGCACCGAGTAGAGATACTCCTCTGCCAAGTCATGTATTGGCCAATCGCTTGACAACCACAAGAGGACAATCATGATGACAAATGCGCGACGTTGTCCTTTAGTAACTATTTCACCGTCAGTCACAACGCGTGGTCCAAGGACACGGGTCATGTACACATAGGCACCAATAAGGAATGCCATGAGCAGCCACACTTCTAGGTGAAGCTGGAATCGCCAGGGGTTAGTGTTTATTTCTTGGGCTGCTGCGAGAAACATCACAACCCTCCTTCGTTAGCGCTTAGCCGAAGAACTTAAAGGTGGCGAGAGCCCATAAGTACACAAATAAGCACAGGCCCAAACCGGTATAGAAAAGGAATGCAAAGATGCGGCTGTCGAATTTCAAGTGCATGAAATACGACACAACCATCACGAACTTCGCAATCATCATGATGATGAGTGACGGAAGGAACAACGGACCAAAGTCGATGTAATAGGTCGACACCTCAAGCGCGGTGATGAGCGCCAAGATGATCGCAATCTTGATGTATCCAGCATCAGACATGCCATGTTCGTGGCTGTCTCCGTGGGTTGTTGTATTTTGTTCGGTTGCGGTACTCATGACTACTTCCTTGCGATCAAGACGGGATCAGATACACCAATGTGAAGATAACAATCCACACAATGTCGACAAAGTGCCAGTACAAACCGACAAGTTCAACTGACTCGGCTTTATTACCTACAACACGGTTCTTCTTGATAACACCAACAGTGACGAGCAACATGATGATTCCGACCGATACGTGGACGCCGTGGAAACCAGTCAAGGTGTAAAAGCTAGAGCTGAACAAACTTGTGGTGAAGCCCAAACCTTCGCGATAGAACGCTGTGAACTCGTAAATCTGACCGCCCACAAAAGTGGCACCCAACACTGCAGTGACAGTAAGCCACAAATTGGTACGACGATCATCATGACGTTGCGCGGCTGTGACTGCCAACACCATGGTGAGTGACGACATCAGAAGAACAAAACTGCTCACAGACGTGAACGGAATGTCGTAGATCTGGTGAGGATGGGGACCATCTTTCACACGACCGCGATACAGCATGTACGTGGAGATGAGTCCACCAAACAACAGACATTCAGAACCAAGGAACAACCACATCGCCAACTTGTTGTTGGACAATCCGGTTGAGCCCTGGTGAGCCTGGTGATCAGCGGAGTGATCGGCGTGTACTGCTACATCAGCCATGAGTCGTCAACTCCTTTGACGGACCATCGTCGTGTGATGTTCCTTCGTAATCGAAATCTTCGGCAACTGATGGTTCAAGTACCCATCCGAAGATGGCTACAAGCACAATCGAACCGCCAATGATCATGGTCGGTACTCCGTAGATCACACCAAGACCAAGAACGCCAATGCCAACTGCCAACACAAGTGGCCAGTACGACGGTGACGGCAAGTGAATGTGTGCGTCAGCATTTGCTTCTTCTTCAGCCAAGATCTCTTCGGCCGTCTTGATCGGAGTCATGGACTCTGTTGCATGATCTTCCTGATACTTGCGGTGGAAGAACTCGTCTAGGTGAGACACGGTTGGAATGCGATCGAAGTTGTGCTCTTTCGGTGGGTTAGATGTGATCCACTCGAGTGTGCGTGCATCCCACGGATCCAGTGAAGACTTGGGTTCTTTCTTTGTGGTCCACACCATGTTGATGAAGAAGAACAAAATACCAATTGCAAGAACGAATGAACCGACGGACGCGATCATGTTCCAGAAACCGAGATCGAAGAATCCCTCACCGGCACGATTTTCTGTCCACTGGTACATACGACGTGGTTGACCTTGTAGACCAAGAATGTGCATCGGGCCAAAGGTCATGTTCATACCAATGAACATGAGCCAGAAGTTCCAGCTACCCAGACGCTCATTGAGGCGCTTACCAAATACTTTTGGCCACCAATAATAAAGACCTGAGAAAAGACCAAACACCATTCCACCAAAGAGCACGTAGTGGAAGTGCGCCACGATGTAATAGGTGTCGGTTTGCTGTGTGTCAGACGGTGCCACAGAGTGTGTGACTCCTGAGAGTCCACCGAAGGTGAACAACACGACGAGTCCGATAGCAAACTTCATTGGCGTGGCGAACCAAATCTTTCCGCCCCACATCGTGAGTGTCCAGTTGAAGATCTTCACACCAGTAGGAATAGCGATTGCCATCGTCGCAATGGAGAACACGGCAACAGATACCGGTCCAAGACCTGATGCAAACATATGGTGCGCCCACACGCCGAAGCCAACAAGTCCGATTGCTGCACCGGAGAACACCACGAATGGGTACCCAAAGAGTGGCTTACGCGAGAACGTTGGGAGTACTTCAGAAATAATTCCGAACGCCGGTAGCACCAGGATGTATACCTCCGGGTGACCGAAGATCCAGAATAAGTGCTGCCAGAGCAGCGGGTCTGCTCCTTGTGCAACGTCGAAGAACGTGGCACCAAATCCTCGTTGGAACATCAGCAAAGTAAGTGCAACGGTGATCACTGGCAGTGAGAACACTAAAAGGAACTGCACAACCAACATCATCCACGAGAACACCGGCATCTTCATAAGAGAGAGTCCGGGCGCACGCATGTTGAGAACGGTCACAATGAGGTTGATTGAACCGATGAGCGAACCGATACCTGCAATCTGCAAACCGATGACCCAAAAGTCAACGCCGTTACTTGGCGAGAAGATCGGTCCAGAGTTTGGTGCATACATGAACCAGCCACCATCAGCTGCACCACCCAAGAACCACGCAAGGTTCAAGATGATGCCACCAGTCAATGTGAGCCATACGGCTAATGCGTTCATGCGAGGGAAGGCAACGTCACGCGCTCCCAACTGCAACGGCAAGAAATAGTTCGCAAATGCGTTGGCCATGGGCATTGAAAACAAGAACACCATGGTGGTGCCGTGCATTGTGAACATTTGGTTGTACACGCTGGCGTTCAGCACCTTGCCCTCAGCGCTCGCTAACTGCAAACGAATCAGCAGTGCTTCAACACCACCAACCACCAAGAAGAACATTCCGATGACACCGTAAATAATGCCGATCTTCTTGTGGTCAACGGTGAACAACCATGACTTCCACCCTGTGGTGGTCACTGGTCGTTTCAACGCACCAAGGCTGCTGGCAGGTGTCACTGTCGCTGGGACAGATGGCCCACCCGGAACCGCCGGTGTTGTTTCTGGTCTTTCAATGATCGCCATAACGTTCTCCGATCACCTCAGGGTAAGTAGGTAGGCAACAAGTTTGTCGATGTCATCTTCTGTCAGATTCAAATTGGGCATACCGCGGTACTTGCCCTCGGTTGGCTCCAACTTTTCTGGATTGGCATACATCGGTTTTACTGCAGGCGCGTTTCGCAGCCATGCACGAAGTTTGGTCGTATTAAGACACTCTTCAGTGACTCCGGTGAGATACTTCGCACCAAACTCTGTGGCGCTTGCACCCCATACATCTGCGCGGCACTTGTTATTGACAAGGTCAAACATTGCACCAGCAAATGTGTTGCGTGTCATGAACTTGGTTAAGTTCGGAGCTGCACCGGAATGCACGTTGTCTTCAGGTGCTGCGATTGCAGGTGTACCATCTGCACGCTTCAAACCGTTTACTTGGTGACAACGCACGCACTGATTCAAGAACACTTCTTCACCTTGCTTTGCAAGTGTGTCCGTAGCAGGAGCCTTGTAGTCGGCCAATTGATTCTGCACCCACGCTGCAAAGTCTTCCTTGGAAAGAGCAATTACTTCCATACGCATGTTTGCGTGTGACAAGCCACAGAACTCGGCGCACTGACCTGCGTAAATACCCGGCTCGTCGGCTTCCATACGCAACAAGTGGATACGGCCAGGAACAGCGTCTTTCTTACCATTCAAAGCAGGCACCCAAAACGAGTGAATAACATCGCGACTGGTTTCACGCAAGATCACTTTGGTACCAGCAGGCATCACCATTTGACCCGACGTAATGATTGGCTGAGTAATTCCGTACTGTTCTTGAATCGGGTAGTCGTATTCCCACCACCACTGCTGACCAGTGACGTTGATGATCATCTCAGTGTCTTGGTCTTCGGCGAGCTCAAAGATGGCGCGGAATGTGAAAACTCCCACAACACTCAAAATGAGCGCAGGAATAATGGTGAGGGTGATTTCTAGTGCTGGTTTACCGTGAGTTTGCTTCGGAATTGGTTGACCGCGATCGCGGAATCTCATCAGGATGTAAAGAATCAAACCAATAACAATCACGCCCACAACACCGGCGATGGGGAACACCAACCAGTTGAGATTGTCGATCTTTTCAGCGTTCGGACCTTTTGGCTGCCACGTGTCTTGTGGCGCGTTCGTTGCACAACCGGCAAGGAATGCCACGCCAAGGATGCCAGCAACCGCAGCAAGACGGCGAGGGGAGAGCATCTTGTTGATTTTCATCACGGCACCACCACTTCAATTGCATCGTCAACGCCGGGCACCGTAAATGTGAATGGTCCGGCAACTGATGATTGTTTCTTGATGTTCACCACGAGCACATTTTCCTGATCTTCGCCTGTCAACTGTGTACAGGTATAGAGCTTCTCTTCCACCCCTGTTTCGCCAACAACCTCTGTGCCATAGTTCAACACGAGGCGGCGATTTTCTGCGTCCTTGTTGCGGAACAGCACCGATGAATCGTTGGCGCGTTGAAGGGTGACCGAATTCTGGGGCTCGTTATACCCGATGACATCGGCGCTCAATTTGCCGTCTTCTAAAATGATGGTGGCAACAACGCCACTGCGCAACGGAACGCGGTTGTTCGCGACCTTGTCGAAATACTTTGACTCTTCTTCACCGCATTCTTTGTGCATGTAGTGATCTTCGCGGCTCGCCTCGGCAAGCTCGGCGCGCTCACCACTCAACGCAGTTGCGACACCGCCAGCAATGAGTGCAACACCAGCAAAAGCGGAAACAACGGCGATGATCTTGCCGCGGAAGTTGGGCTTAAACGCGATGAGAAAGCCAACGAGTAGCACCGCTGAAGAGATCACGATGAACAAGATGGCACCAGCCGACTTGTCCATGGCCAACATGATGCGCGAGAACGAGAAGGCGATAATTCCGCCACCGATTGCTGCAAACACGGGCAACTCAAGTGGACTGATTGCACGCTCACGAATGAAGTTATTGAACTTGTTATCTGCTGATGCACTCTCTGCCCAATCTTGAATGAGCCATTCGATGGCACCAAGAGCCAGCACGCCAAGACCGATCAAAAACACCATCGCAACTGATGCAAGGCCTACGGCCATAAGTGCAACACCCAGTGCGCACACAACTGGCCACACACTGTTTGGCAGCGGTTGCAATGCAGCACCTGTTGCATCTTCGATTGTCTCTGCTTCAGCGTCGCGGTTGAACAATGTGATGCCGGCAAGAGTTCCTGCTACAAGCACCACTGTTCCCAATGCAATTGCACCAAGATCGTTCGGGGTAACGAACAACAGGTACAGGACAAGACTGACGGCAGCAGCTGCTGCTAGTCCGAGGAAGTATTTGGAAGCTCCAGTAAACATCGTTTCCCTACTTCTGTACGTACACAACGAACCACACTGCGGTGAAAATCACAGTGATCGCATACCAATACAACGCGTGCGATGAGAAGACATCTGTGCTTGTGGCACGTCCACCAATCGAACGAAACAGCGCAACCGCGGAGAACACCATGGCGAGCGCAACCAACACAATCATCGTTCCAGTAATTGTGTAGAACATCACTTGGTATGCACCGTCGGCAATGCCAACGTCGAACTGCAAGTACACCGCGATTTGTGCGTTGATAATTGCCGCGCCAATGATGAAACAAATTGCAAGAGCAAGATTGACGTGTGCGGTGTCGCGGCGCTTTGTTGCATACACGGCCCACTGTGCCATGACACAACCAACAAAGAACGTTGCGAACATGGTGTTTGTTGCAACTTCTGGGATGTGCAGGTTTGCTGGCAACCAGTCTTTAATAAGTTTCAGTCCGTCTGATGACTCGCGCACAGGTGCAGCAGCGCGAAAGCGCAACCACACGGCGAGCATGCCGGCCATCAACATGGCAGCAACGGTGGAGGCGGCAGTAGTTGCCACCAACATCTGGCGCTTAGGGGCTGGCGCGTGAGCGGCAGGTAATGCGATGGTCATGCTGATACCTCTTGTGAAGAAGGCTTGACGTCACGTAGTGGTTCTGGTGAACCAACTACGGACAGTTCAACGAAATTGTTAACAGGAGCTGGCGAAGATGTCGCCCATTCAAGAGTGTTGCCATCCCATGGATCGTCACTAGCAGGAGCGCCACTGCGGAAACTCTTTGCTGCGAGCAAGACGAAAGCAATCACTGACAATGCAAATAGAGCATGACCGCCGGTGGCCAGTACGTTCCAAAACTCTGCTGGTCCTTCATAACTGAATTCACCAAGTGCGTTCGCAGGCTGATCAGCAAAGCCGGCGATGTAATACGGGAATGATGCGAGCACTGTTCCAATAAGTGACAAACCAGCAAGACCAAGGACTTGTTTGTCGGGGATCATGCGGCCCCACAACTTTGGTCCCCAATACACCACGGCACCCATCGCCGCCATTGCCGTGCCGTAGACGATGTAGGTGAACACACCCTCTTCAAACACAGTGCCAATAAGACCTGCATCAGTAAAGAGATAGAGAGCGTTGCCAGCAAGACCAACAAGCACCATGCCAACACCGAGGAACGCAAACACGAAGGCAGCGCTGATGCGCACCTTGCCGGTCTTTAGTGCAAGAAGTGACAAAGCAAGAGCAATAAATGCGCCAAGAAGAGGCAACACGTTGAAAAAGCCCCACAACACGAGATCTTCAACAACGTCACGCGCTGACCCGTCCCACACAAATGCGTGCTGGCTTTGAGTCAGCGCACCAAGCGCTGCAACAGACATCAGTCCGAGTCCGGTGAGCATGATGGGGCGAAGTGGTTGGCGGGTGCGCGCTACGACCGGTGCGACTTCGGTGAGTAATCCCACTGCCATGATCGCAAACACAATTGTTTGTGGTTGCGTAAAGCCCCAGCTAATCCAAGTCCAGATGCCTTCTGACCCACCGAACGCAACGGAAGCGTGCTCGTTATCTACATAGAGATAAATCAAAGTTCCAATAAGAACTGGTAGTGACAAAAGATTGGCGATGGCAGCAACCATTGCGGACCACGAAAATGAAGGGATCCGTGTGATGTCCATGCCAGGTGCGCGCGAGGTGAGAATGGTTGTAACAACAGGAATGCTCGCTGCGATGATGCCAGCTGCTGTTAAAGCAAGACCAAGCAGGTACAAGGTGACGAAGTTCTTGTCGCCACCTGTAGGTCCGCCATTAGCTGCAACAGAGATGACGACGAGTACAACGCCAAACAACCATGACCACATACCGAATTGGGCGAGGCGCGGCAATGACAGTGCGCGGGCGCCGACTTGTAATGGAACTACCGCAATTGCAATTCCGATAAATAACGGTGCGAGTGCGATGTAGGCCATAACAAAGCGAAACATGGAAACAAATTGTGTTTCCGATCCAGATGCAATGATGAAACTCGACTCAGCATCAATGCGCTCGATGCCAACAAGCACGCCAAGCACGCCAGCAGCGATAACGCCGATACCCGACAGTGTGAAAAACAGACGACCGATCTTCTTGTGGTCGCTACTTGTTAACCAATCGGCTACTGCAACCAGAAAAGAGGAACGCGCCAATGAACCGTCTCCGGTGCCGAGCGAACTGCCCGCATGCGTGTCAATGGTGGTCATCGATCAAAGCTCTCCTGCACCCGCCTGACAATCCACAGGGATTCTCAGAAGGCCTACAAATACATCACAACACTAATCACCAGCCCCATGAAAACAGGAAATCACAGGGGCCTTCTCGGCAGTTGTCACATCACAGTCCTTGGCCAATTCGCGTGAAAAGTATGTGCGTTAGTTCACGCGAATGAGTTATCCGACTAAAACGTCAACGGTGAGCATGACAAACAGCAGCGACAGGTAAGTGATGGAGAACGTAAAGAGCTGCATCGAGCCACGATCCGTGGGGCGGCGAGATAGTGCAATTGTGCCAACAAGGAATGCCGCGCCCAGAATTCCGGCAGATATTCCATAAATCCAGCCCAAATCACTAACGGGGAACATTAAGGAGCTTGTGGCCACCGTGAGAACTGTGTAGGCGATCATTGACCGGATGGCCTTGTGCTGTTCCACCACTACCGGGAGCATGGGCACTCCGGCAGCGCGGTAGTCATCAGCGTGGCGAATGGCGAGTGCCCAGAAATGGGGTGGGGTCCAGAAAAAGATGACGGCAAAAAGAATCCACGGCGCCCACGCAAGTGAATTGGTCACGGCTGCCCAGCCCACCAAGACAGGCATTGCCCCAGCGGCACCGCCAATAACGATGTTTTGGGTGCTGGTGCGCTTTAACCACAAGGTGTAGACGAAGACATAGAAAGCCGTGGCAGAAATCGCAAGGATGGCCGCGAGCAGATTGGTACCAGCCCACAGAACTGCAAATGCCACAATTTCAAGAAAAATCGCGAAAATGAGGCCGTTTCGGGGCGCAATCAGCCCGGTGACGAGTGGGCGGTTCTTCGTGCGCTCCATCAGCGCGTCGATATCGCGATCGACATACATGTTGATTGCATTTGCTCCGCCAGCTGCAAGAGTCCCACCAATCAACGTGATAACAACTAGCCACCAGTCGGGCCATCCGCTTTCGGCGAGCACCATGGTGGGCACAGTGGTCACGAGCAAAAGCTCGACAACACGCAATTTCATTAAGGCGACGTATCCACCCAAAACTGTGCTGGGTGCACGGCCGCCAGAATGGGATCCCACTTTCATCACCCGCGAGGGAACGAGAGGGCGAACATTTAAAGACACAGGTTCTCATCGTATGGGGGGTATGCAAAAACGACCAATCGCGCGAGAATGATTTCGTGAGTCCTTTGGCATCCCCTGCTGTTCGTCCAGCAGAAACTGAACAGAGCTCCACCGACGAGTCGGTGGAGCAGGACAAACCATGGATCGTCATCGTCTGGAACGATCCAATCAACCTCATGTCGTATGTGACCTATGTGTTGCAAAAACTGTTTGGATACAGCCTGGAAAAAGCAACTGAACTCATGTTGGATGTGCATCACAAGGGTCGTGCAGTGGTGTCATCGGGTACCCGTGAGAAGGCAGAGATGGATGTGTATCGCCTCCATGACCATGGTCTATGGGCCACGTTGGAACAGGAGTCGTAAGTGGGACGTCGCCGCCGTCCGGGCGGACCCATTCAGCGCAATCAAGATGGTCAGTATGAATTGCTCATCACCGCAGATGAGCGTGAGGTATTTCTTAATTTGTTAGAGCAATTTGAAGTGCTGGTCACCAACCCTGCCAATCCAGCAGTTCGGCGGCTATTTCCATCGGCGTATGTTGACGACGACAAGCGCAACGAGGAATACGCCCGCTACATGCATGAGGAACTTCTTGCGTCAAAACAGGCACAGATCGCTGTTACTCGTGGCGTGTTGACCACCGAAGATCCGCTGTCGGAAGCGCAGTTGGTGGGATTCATGCAAACCATCAATGCATTGCGGATGGTGCTTGGAACCCTCCTTGATGTGAGCGAAGGCGATGACGACATTCCCGATGAAAATGAACCCAATGCAGCCTCGTGGCATCTCTATGCCTACTTAGGGTGGTTGCTCGAATGGATTGTCGATGAATTGGGGTCGCAGTTATAGGTAAAGCGCTGGTAGCGTCATCTTGCTCTCAACCGGAGTCGTCCTGCCCCCATCGTCTAGCGGCCTAGGACACCACCCTTTCAAGGTGGCGGCACGGGTTCGAATCCCGTTGGGGGTGCCAAGACCATCGTGGTCAAACACGTGGTCCCGTGGTGAAGTTGGAGTTCACGCCGGCCTGTCAAGCCGGAGGTCGCGGGTTCGAGTCCCGTCGGGACCGCCAAGTTGGCGGATGCCGTGTCATCTGTGTCGCATGTTGCGACTCATATGACATTGCGTCTTCTAGCACGGTCGAGTAGCTCAGTTGGCAGAGCACACGCCTGAAAAGCGTGGGGTCACCGGATCGACGCCGGTCTCGACCACCATTTTTGCGTTGCGTTTACGAACCGAACGCGTACCCAAGATCAGGTGCTGTCAGTAACGGCGAATACGCAATACCCGCATTGCGTGCCATATCGGCACATGTTCCGCCGCGATCAACAATCACTGTGATCAACACAACGTGTGCACCAAAAGCTTGCACGGCTTCTACTGCTTCAAAGATTGAAGTTCCGCGCGTCACAGTGTCTTCTGTGATCACCACATTGTCGCCAGGTTGCAATGCACCAGCGATGCGACCCGTGATGCCGTGATCTTTTGATTCTTTACGCACACTAAAACTGCGCAAGTTGCGTCCACGTGTTGCGGCAACTGCTGCAATGCCAAACGCCACTGGATCTGCCCCCATAGTGAGTCCGCCAATTGCCTGCGCATTTTCAGGAATGACTTCTAACGCGGCATTTGCAACAAGAACGATTCCGTCAGCGCGACACGCAGTTTGTTTTGTGTCGAGAAACCATGTGCTTTTCCGACCCGACTTCAATGTGAAATCACCGGTCTTTAATGCGTGTTCAAATACATGATCGCGCAATGCAGCACGCACCGGATCTAACTGTGGCAAACCCGATGGCGTGTGCGGAAAGTTGCTCATATTGCAATCTGCTTCAGCGCATCTACAGCGCGTCCCGCATGGCGCAACACGCGTTGTGTATCAAATGCATTATCGAGTTCTGCAGCAGACAACGTGACACGCTTGTCGCTTTTCAATACATCTTTAAACGCAGTCTGGGTTTCAATTGCTGTGCGCGCGTTTTCTTGCACAATGCGATATGCGTCATCGCGGGTGAACCCATTGTTCACAAGAGATAACAACACTGACTGAGAAAACACGACTCCGTGAAGTGAATTGAGGTTGTGCATCATGCGATCGGCGTCAACATCAAGTGATGCGATAAGACGGTTCATACGACGCAACATGTACAACGCCATTGCACTTGAGTCGGGCAACACAATGCGCTCTGCCGATGAGTGTGAAATATCGCGTTCGTGCCACAGCGCAACGTCTTGCAGACCCACTTGTGCGTTTCCGCGCAACACGCGTGATAGTCCGGTGATGGTTTCGGCCGAGATGGGGTTTCGCTTGTGTGGCATGGCGCTACTTCCCTTTTGACCTTTTTTGAAACCTTCCAACACTTCACTTACTTCTGTGCGCTGTAGATGACGCAATTCCACTGCGATGGATTCAAGTGTTGTGCCAATCGATGCACACGCCCACAAGTACTCAGCGTGTCGATCACGGGCAACAACTTGAGTTGCGGGAACAGGGGCGAGATTGAGTTTTTGTGCAACCGCTTCTTCCACAACTGGATCAATGTTTGAATATGTTCCAACCGCACCCGACAACTTGCACACCGCGATGGCGTTTTGAGCAGCGCGCATACGTTCGCGATCACGATCAATTTGTAGTGCCCACAATGCGACCTTTGCACCAAACGTTGTTGGTTCAGCGTGAATGCCGTGTGTTCTGCCAATCATTGGCGTATCGCGATGTTGCTGTGCAAGCGCAATGACCGTTGCCAGAAGCTCTTTTTGTGCGGAAAGGATCAGGTCCGCCGCGTCACGCAACGCCCAACATTGTGCGGTGTCAACAATGTCGGTGCTGGTGAGACCGTAGTGAAGCCACGAGCCGTGCGGAACACCGATACGAGTTTGTGCAACGTCAACAAATGCTGCAACATCGTGATCAGTTATTTTTTCACGCTCCACCACTTCATTTACGAACGCCTCATCAACTTTGGGAGCATTTGCACGACATTTTTTTGCGTCCTCTTTGGGAACCACACCATGTGCAGCGAGAGCTTCTGTCACTAGAAGTTCTATTTCCAACCAGCGCGCCATTTTTGCACGCTCAGAAAACAGGTCCGTCATCTCTGGTGTTGCATAACGTTCAATCATTAGCGCCTCACCACTGCATCTCGTGCTGGTCCAGTACCAATAAAGGTGACTGGCACACCAGTTTCCCGCTCAACAATGCTCACAAGTTTTTGTGCCGCAGCGGGCAATTCATCAAAGCCTTGTACACCCACCGTATCTGTTTTCCATCCCGGTAATGTTTCATACACCGCTTCCACTGCGGCGAGTTCCTCACTGCGATCTGGATACGACGTGATGGTCTCACCCCTTTTGCGATATCCCACACATACTTTCACTTCATCGAACGTATCGAGGACATCCAATTTTGTGAGTGCAATTTCAGTCAACGAATTAAGACGCACTGCATGTTTCAACATGACGGTGTCGAGCCAACCCGTGCGACGACGTCGCCCGGTAACAGTTCCGTATTCCTTACCGATATCGACGAGTGCATCACCCAACGCGTTGGTGAGCTCGGATGGAAACGGACCTGATCCCACACGAGTTGTGTATGCCTTTGCAATTCCAATAACTCGATCAATGTCTCGCGGTCCAAGACCAGTGCCAACTGTTGCACCGCCAGACACTGGGTTGGATGACGTGACAAAGGGATACGTGCCGTGATCGATATCTAAAAATGTTGCTTGTGCACCTTCCAATAAAATTGTTGCATCGCGATCTTTTGCGTCGTGTAACAAGTTGACAGTGTCGGAAATGTATGGGGCAAGACGTGTGGCAAGTTCACTGAATTGCGCAACAACTTCATCGAGATTGAATGTGTCTGCGCCAAGAGATTGAAGTTCTTGCAGTGCAACTTCTCCGCGCGCACGAACCTGTTCAGCAAACGACTGTGCATCAAGTACGGCACCAGCACGAATACCAATACGCAACACTTTGTCGGCGTACGCAGGGCCGATGCCTTTTAGTGTGGTGCCAATCTTTTGATCACCACGTCCTGCTTCAAATACGGCATCAAGTGCTTGATGCCACGGGAAGATGAGATGAGCGCGACTCGACACACGAAGCGCCGCACACGACACACCGCGAGACTCGAGCGATTCAATCTCTTTAAACAGCGTGGGCAGATCTACAACAACACCGTTTCCGATGACTGGTGTAACAGAGGAATACAACACGCCAGAGGGGATGAGTTGCAGGGCGTATTTTTGATCACCCACCACCACCGTGTGGCCGGCATTGTGGCCGCCTTGATAACGGACAACAAACTCATTTTCGGCGGCCAGCAAATCGATGATTTTGGCTTTGCCTTCGTCACCCCACTGGGTACCTACAACTGCGGTGACGGTCATTCGACGCTCCTCCTCACGGAACGTAATTGAACTCTAGCGGGGTAACTTGCTTCGAAGTGAATACAGTTTTGCGTCGTCTGCAATGGCAAGCGCTGTCTGAGGATCAGCGAGAGCAACTGTGCCGCCGCGGTCTTGACGACATCTTTGCACCAGGGCTTCGGGAGTCCATTTCCGCTCTCATCGAAGACGTTCGTACCCGCGGCGACGACGCCGTCTGCGATGCCCTTGCCACGTTCGACAAGGTACACATCGAGCCACACCAACTGCGTCTCACCGATGATGAGATCGATTCCGCCACTGTCAGTGAGGATCTAGAAAAAGCCCTCACTCACGCCATTACCAATCTGCGCACTTTCAACGAGCACTTACTGGCGCGAGCCTCGGACTGGCAGATCGACATTGAGCCCGGGCTCAGTGCGGGAGAAAAGATCACACCTATCTCTAGTGCCGGATTGTTCGTGCCAAGTGGTAAAGCCAGTTATCCATCTGTTGCATACCAATTAGGTGTTCCCGCAGTTGTTGCTGGTGTTCCAGAAATTGCTCTCGTTGTTCCTCCGGTGCCTGGTGGCAAAGGCGAGGTAGATCCAGCTGTATTAGTGGTGTGTCGCATGCTGGGCATTCGCAATGTGTTTCGCGTGAATGGTCCTGCCGGAATTGCAGCTCTTGGTTTTGGAACGGAATCAATTCCACGTGTTCGCAAAGTTGTAGGCCCCGGCAGTCCGGCGGTCACTGTTGCACAGGTTGAGATGCAACGATACGGACTTGCAACGATGATGTTGCTTGGACCAACAGAGAGCGTGGTGCTCGCTGATGAATCTGCCGATCCGGTTCGTCTTGCAGCCGATCTTTTGATTGAAGCCGAACATGGCACTGATTCATCGGTGTTATTCATCACCCCATCGACGCAACTAGTTGATCGCGTTGAAGATGAATTGCAAAAACAAGTGGCAACGTTGCCAGCTGTACGACGCGATGCCGCGATGTCATCTCTTGGTGTAAATGGTGGTGCCGTCATTGCATCTTCAATGAACGAAGCAATCGACATTGCAAACCGTTACGCACCCGAACACTTGCAAGTTGCAGTCAGCGAAAAAGACGAAAAACACGTGATCAGTGGGTTGGTCAACGCTGGCGAAATTCTCGTTGGGCAACATACGCCGTTTAGCGCGGGCAACTTCGTGATTGGTGCTCCTGCATCACTTCCCACTAGTGGCTTTGCGCACGTGTCATCGGGTATCACCGTAGAAGCATTTTTGAAGCGCACTGCAGTCGCTAAAGCAAACGAGTCAGCATTGCGCAACATGGCGCAAACCGTGATCTCATTGTCTGATCACGAAGGCTTCTCCGCTCACGGCGAAGCATTGAAAATTCGTTTTCAGTAAGTCGTTCGCACAATTGCACAAAGACACCTCGGGATCGTCTATTTTTGCAACGTGCATGACCAGTTCTTTCGGGCCAAGCGAATCCCAGCGGTTGTCTGTGGGTCGTTCTTCCTTCTCTTTGTTTTGTTCTTAACGGTGACGTTGCCGACGTGGCTATCGGTCGGACGTGGCGACCCTGCGACGAGAACCGTGGTCGCATTGGTGAAAGACCAAGAGTTCAGATATGAGGCTGCGAATTTCTTCGTAGAAAAACTCAGTGAAGATGCAGAAAATCCGGACTTGCCGCGTTTCGACATGCTCGAGAATGCCATCAACACGAAACTTGACGAGCTCGTAGAAAATGAAGAGTTCATGGCAAAAGTCAAAAATATCTCGGGTGATGTGTATGACTTTTTTATTACTGGCGCAAAAGAATTAAAAGTAATCGCAGCACAAGATGTGGTGAGTGACATTGTTGATGCGTTGGTAGAAGTAGATCCACAATTTGCACCACTGCAAGAACAAGTCAACACATGGAAGGGCCTCGAGCTTGAGCCAATGGAAGATGCACCGGACTTTAAAACAATCAAGAGTTCGCTTGCAATTATTTTCTGGGTGTCACTTGGACTTTCGATTGTTTTAGGTGCGCTGTATTTGCGATGGGCGCGGTCGCCAAAGGGTGGACTGTTATTTGTTGGAATTCCCCTGTTGATTCTGGGCGTAATAAATGTGATTGCTGCAAGTTCTATTCGATCTGCAGTGACGTCTGCGATTGACACTGATGACGCACTCGCTGCTGCTGCAGTACCAGTAGTGGCCAGTTCAGTACTTAAACCGTTTAGAACAGTGGGAGTTATCTGGATTGTTCTCGGCATGATCGCCATAGTTGCCGCAATTGTGTTGTGGCGACGCGCCAAGTTGACAACTGTTGTTGAACCTTCTTAAATAAAGATGCACTTGCTGAAGAAGTCTTTGATGATTTCTTCCCAATTATCGCGATCAACGTGTAATTGCGATACATCGTCAACAATCGGATTTGCTGCATCAAACTAGAATCGTCGACGCGTCGAAGTCTCGTATCGATAATTACATTCACGTAGTGAATGACAGCGGTATTTAGTTGTCAGCGTGTTGTCGTTTAGCGCGCCATCAACACAATCAATCGACGATTGTCCACCTAAAGAAACAACAGCCACAACTATCGCAAGCACTCCATCCACAACAACAACGGTGCCTGCCGTTACAACTACATCCATCGCTGCCACAACGACCACAATCGCGACACAATCTGAATTGAAGATCGTATTTCTCGGTCAAATTCGTCGCGATGGGGCATCAAGTTTTGGTCCGCTGTTAGCAGGGAATGTCATCTTCTGCCCTGAGGACAACGCGGATATCCCCTTATGTGTCACTTTCTCCGTTGCATTACCGCAACAACCAGACGACTTTGAGACTCGTAACCTGCGAATTGCTGATGAATGGCAGCTCATATCTTTGAGTTGTAACAATGCGCGCCTCTATGACAGGTCCGTCACTTTCGCTGAGGCGTTTAACAAGTCGGTGAGCGCTATCGCCGAAAAAGGCGTTGGATCAGGCTTAACCACAAGGCCATTAACTAACTCGGATACGGTTTACGTCGTTGCCGATGACGAAGGCTGTTAATTGTGACCGTGTCTGGCAGTCATCGCCTCTAAGCCCAAATCCCAAACCCGAAGAAAATTCGGCAACACGGCAATTTAAGTCTCCTTTTGGAACTTGCTGCACACATGCTGCGGCAAGTACCAACTGAGAGAAGGTTTACAATGACCATTAGTGAAGACCAACGATTCCGTATGCATCAAGAACTTCGCAAAGTGCTTGGCGACGATGTGGGAAACACTGTGATGGAACATTTACCACCACTTGGTTGGGGCGATGTCGCGCGCACAAAAGACATCCACCATCTTGCTGATCGCATGACACAAATGGACCAACGGCTCACGGCACGAATTGACAACGTTGAATCAAAACTCACGGCACGAATTGACAGTGTTGAAGAAAGACTGGCAACACGAATCGACAGTGTTGAAAAGCGCTTAACAATGCGAATTGACAGTGTTGAAGAAAGACTGGCAACACGACTCGACTACGTCGAGAAACGAATGAAAAGTATTGCCACTTCAATGCAGGTGATGATCGGATCAATGGTGGCGGTGTCAACCGGAATAATCGTCATGCTGATTCAGATCAACATGAACATCTCAAGCTTGTAAATGCGAATTTGCACAATAAGAACGAAAATGTTCTATTACTTCAACGTGACAATGCCATTGGATGCAACTGTGAGTTGATCACCGTCAACATCAACCTTGATCGCACCGTCTTCGCCAACTTTTCCTTCAAGAATAAGAACAGCAGCTTTGTCGGCAATCTCACGTTGAATGAGACGCTTCAAGGGGCGTGCACCAAACGCAGCATCAAAACCACGTGCGGCCAATGCAAGTCGAGCAGCTGGCGTCACCTGCAAGGTGATACGGCGATCTTCTAGACGTTTCACGAGTGCTTCGAGTTGAATTTCAACAATTGCACCGAGGTCTTCAGGTGTGAGCGAACGGAAGCGCACAATTTCGTCGATGCGGTTGATGAACTCAGGGCGGAAGAAATCCATCGGGTCACCAGGCAAGTTGCTCGTCATAATGAGCACCACGTTGGTGAAATCAACGGTGCGACCTTGACCGTCGGTGAGGCGACCATCATCAAGTACTTGCAGCAACACATTGAATACGTCGGGGTGTGCTTTTTCGACTTCGTCTAACAACACCACGCTGTACGGGCGACGGCGCACTGCTTCGGTGAGTTGTCCGCCTTCGTCATAACCCACGTACCCAGGCGGCGCACCGATGAGTCGACTCACTGAATACTTCTCCATGTATTCGCCCATGTCAATGCGCACCATTGCCTTCTCGTCGTCAAACAAGAACTCCGCAAGTGCGCGGGCTAATTCGGTTTTACCAACACCCGTTGGTCCAAGGAACATAAACGAACCAATAGGCCTGTTGGGGTCAGATAATCCGGCGCGACTGCGACGAATTGCGTTCGCCACCGCGACAACAGCTTCATCTTGACCAATAACACGCTTGTGTAATAGGTCTTCGAGATGAACAAGTTTTTGCATTTCGCTTTCCATCAAGCGACTCACTGGAACACCTGTCCACTTTGACACCACTTCAGCAATGTCTTCAGCGTCAACTTCTTCTTTCAACATACGAGTAGAAGATTGCAGTTGATCTAGGTGAGTGGTTGCTTCTTCGATACGGCGTTCAAGTTCAGGAATGCGTCCGTAGCGAATCTCGGCAGCCTTCTCAAGATCTGTCTCACGTTCCACATTGGTGCGCAGTTGTTCAAACTCTTCTTTCAGTGTGCGAATTGCAGCAATAGCTTCACGCTCTGCATCCCAGTGCACTTTCTTTTCATCAACCTGCGTGCGCAATTCATCAAGCTCGATGTTTAATGCAGCCAAACGCTCAATAGAGGCAGCGTCGGTTTCTTTTTCCAACGCCACCTTTTCAATCTCTAATTGCAACATACGGCGCTGCACAACATCGATTTCCGTGGGCAAGGAATCAATCTCGATGCGCAGACGACTTGCTGCTTCATCCATCAAGTCGATTGCTTTGTCGGGCAAGAAGCGGTTGGTGAGATACCGGTTTGATAACACCGCAGCACTCACAAGTGCGGAGTCCTGGATACGCACACCATGGTGCACTTCATAACGTTCTTTCAATCCACGCAAGATACCGATGGTGTCAGCAACTGATGGCTCACCCACATACACCTGCTGGAAGCGGCGTTCAAGTGCGGGGTCTTTTTCTACATGCTTGCGGTATTCGTCAAGAGTTGTGGCGCCAATCATGCGCAACTCGCCACGCGCCAACATGGGCTTCACCATGTTGCCTGCATCCATGGCGCCTTCAGCTCCGCCAGCGCCAACAAGAGTATGAATCTCATCAACAAAAGTGATCACCTGCCCCTCGGAATCGATGATTTCTTTCAGCACAGCCTTTAAACGTTCTTCAAACTCACCGCGATATTTCGCACCGGCCAACATTGAGCCAAGGTCAATCGACACAAGACGCTTGTTCTTCAAGCCCTCGGGCACATCACCATCTGCAATGCGTCGAGCAAGGCCTTCGACAATTGCGGTCTTACCAACTCCTGGTTCACCAATAAGCACCGGGTTGTTCTTGGTGCGACGTGACAACACTTGAATAACACGACGAATCTCCTCGTCACGACCAATGACCGGGTCAATCTTTCCTTCACGCGCACGCGCGGTGAGGTCAGTTCCGTACTTCTCGAGTGCCTGAAACTGTGACTCGGGGTCAGGAGATGTCACACGATGTGATCCCCGCACTTGAGCAAGTGCTTGCAACATCTCTTCACTACCAATGCCCACGCGCTGATTCATTGCAAGCAGCAGGTGCTCTACCGACATGTAATCATCGCGAAGATCTTTGCGAAGGCTCTCAGCGTTTTGCAGTACGTTTGCAAGTTCGCGATTCATGCGTGGCTCTTGTCCACCTTGCACACGCGGCAACTTTGCAAGTGCTTCATCGGCGCGATTACGCAACATTCCAGGAGCAACACCAAGTTGTTGCAATACAGCAGGAACGATGGTCTCTGGTTGATCCAGCAACTTCACCATGACATGGTCGGGCGTAACCTCGGGATGCCCGCTTGACATCGCAAGCTCACCGGCACCGCCGATGGCTTCTTGAGTCTTCGTTGTCCATTTCTTTGGGTCGAGTGTCATATCTGTATCTGTGTGTTGTAGGGATTACTTGCGATCAAAAATGCTCGGTCGCTGTCCGAAGACGGCAACAGATTGTCGAAGCGGAACAAGATCACGCCGCACACTGCGTTCTGCTTCGTGCACTGCGGCAGCGAGCTCGGACTTCAAACGCTCCATTTCACTGCGCAGGCGGATCACTTCTTCTTCTAACGACATCACGTGGCGAATGCCTTCTAAGTTCATTCCTTGCGATGCAAGTTCGGCAATGCGACGAAGTCGAGCAATGTCGAGATCGCTATAACGCCGATTGCCGCCACTTGTTCGTGCGGGGCGCACAAGACCACGACGCTCATAGATACGAAGTGTCTGTGGATGCATTCCGGCCAATTCGGCAGCGACCGAAATGACATATACGGCGTGATGCTGATCTCTCATTTCTTCCCAGCCTTCGCGTTGTGTTGTGCACCTTGAGCATTTCGTGGTGAACGAAGTACCTCTTGCAGCGCTTCGACTGCAGCCTTTTCCTCGTCATTAAGCGTCGTCGGCACGTCAACATCGACTGTCACAATCAAATCACCTGTTGTACTTGGGGTAACAATGCCGTGACCGCGCACGCGATGACGCGCGCCAGAGGCGGTGCCCGGTTTAATGCGTAATGCCACTTCCTTATCATCGAGAGTGGGAACAGACACTGTGGCACCAAGTGCTGCTTCAGTGAAACTCACTGGCACACGCACCAAGAGATTCACTCCATCACGACCAAACACGGGGTGTGGCATCACGCGACATTCAACGAATAAATCTCCGGGAGGTCCACCGTTTCGCCCAGGTGCACCGCGACCCTTTAGGCGAATGCGTTGACCGTCACTCACACCTGCTGGAATACGCACTTTTACTTCACGAGGACGCACTTCAACCCCAGATCCACGACACGTGGAACATGGGTACTCAATGATCATTCCGCGACCAGCACATGTGGTGCATGGTGATGACAACGAAAAGAATCCTTGATTGTTTGCAACAGATCCGCGACCACCGCAGCTTCCACACACTTTTGGAGTGGTGCCTGTGCGCGCACCACTGCCGGCACACGATGAACACTGCGCTTCGGCCGTGAGATGAAGAGATGTTGTCAAACCATGAGCTGCATCTTCGAAACTCAACGTGAGTTGGGCTTCGATATCACCACCGCGTTGTGGTCCAACTCCCGCGCTACTTCCACGACCACGACCAAACATTTGGCTAAACAAGTCGCCAAAACCTTCGGCGCCTGCATTGAAACCACCAGGTCCGCCAAATTGCGCCCCACCCATGGGACCCATCTCTCGCACTTGGTCGTACTCTTTGCGTTTTTCTTCATCACCGAGAACGTCATAGGCAGCGGAAATTTCTTTGAATTTCTCTTCTGCGTCACGGTTGCCCGGGTTTGCGTCGGGATGGAATTGACGAGCAAGACGACGATACGCCTTCGTGATGTCTTTGGCAGCAGCGCCTTTCGACACGCCCAAGACCGCATAGTAGTCCTTCTCAAACCACTCGCGTTGTGCCGTCACTTCTTCACCCCTTTACCTTCACCATTGCAGGTCGCAAGACCTTGCCCTTCCACAAGTACCCAGTACGCAACACCTCAGAGACGATGGGATCACTGCCGTCTCCGTCTTCGTGCATCACAGCATCTGCAAGTGATGGATCAAACGGTTTGTCGACCAGATCGAGTGCTTCAAGACCTTGTTTTTGCAATCCGCCAATGAGCGCTGACCAAATGGTGAGCACATCATCAGAGCCGTGTACAACAGCTGCTTCACAGGCGTCGAGAATTGGCAACAATGCTTCCACAAATCGTCCAGTTGCCCGATCGATCTCATCTGCTTGTGTTGACGCAACACGTTTCTTGTAGTTCTCAAAGTCTGCTTGCAGGCGAATTGCAACGTCTTTGAAATCGTCGCGTTCTTTCAGCAACGCGGCAACATCGACATCGGCAAGAGCGTCCGCTAGTGCGTTGTCGTTAGATGAGGTGACACCACTATCCGTTGCATCACCTATCGACACAGCATCTGCTTCTTCGGGAACGTCCACCATTTCCGAATCCATTCCGACCGCTTACTTCTCGTCGACGATCTCAGCGTCGACAATGTCGTCGTCGTTTGCTGAACTACTGCCTGATGCACCAGATGCAGATGTTCCTGCAGCGTTGGTGTCACGAGCTGCTGCTTCATACAACTTCTGGCTAAAGGCCTGGCTCGCTGTCATCAATGTCTCTGTTGCAGCTTTGATTGCGTCAATGTCGTTGCCGCTGATTGCAGTCTTCAAATCTGCAAGGGGCTGTTCCACTGCTGCCTTTTCGTCAGCTGACACTTTGTCGCCCTGTTCGCGCAAAACTTTTTCGGTTTGGTACACGAGCGAGTCGGCGTTGTTACGCACTTCTGCTTCTTCACGACGCTTGCGATCTTCTTCAGCGTGTGCTTCGGCGTCTTTCACCATCTTGTTGATGTCATCTTTGTTCAAAGACGACTGACCAGAGATTGTCATCGACTGTTCTTTGTTAGTAGCGCGGTCTTTCGCAGATACATGCACGATGCCGTTTGCATCGATGTCAAATGTGACTTCGATCTGAGGCATACCGCGCGGTGCTGGTGGCAAATCAACAAGTTGGAACTTGCCAAGTGTCTTGTTATAACTAGCCATCTCTCGCTCACCCTGTAGAACATGAATTTCCACCGATGGTTGATTGTCTTCAGCGGTAGTGAACACTTCGGTACGGCGCGTTGGGATAGTGGTATTGCGCTCGATAAGACGAGTCATCACACCACCCTTGGTTTCAATACCAAGTGATAACGGTGTGACGTCGAGGAGCAACACGTCTTTGACGTCGCCCTTCAATACGCCTGCCTGCACTGCTGCACCAATTGCCACAACTTCATCAGGGTTCACTGACTTGTTGGGTTCTTTGCCGGTGAGGCTCAATACCAAGTCTTGTACTGCTGGCATACGAGTGGAACCACCCACCAAGATGACGTGGCTCAACTGTCCCTTCGAGACTCCTGCATCTTTCAGTGCTTGTTCGAATGCGACGCGACAACGCTCGATGAGATCTGATGTCATCTCTTGAAACGCTGCGCGCGTGAGTGTTTCATCAAGATGCAATGGACCTTCTGCTGTTGCAGTGATGAACGGCAAGTTGATTTGCGTTTGCTGCACTTGTGACAATTCAATCTTTGCTTTTTCAGCAGCTTCTTTGAGGCGCTGCGCAGCCATGCGATCTTGCGCAAGATCGATGTTGTTCTGAGATTTGAAGTTCTTCACCAACCAGTCGATGATGCGCTGGTCCCAGTCGTCACCACCAAGTTGTGTGTCACCATGCGTGCTCTTTACTTCAAAGACACCCTCACCGATTTCAAGAACACTGACGTCAAAAGTTCCACCACCAAGGTCAAACACCAACACGGTTTCATCTTCTGCGCCTTTGTCGAGACCATATGCAAGAGCGGCAGCGGTTGGTTCGTTGATGATACGCAACACATTCAGACCAGCAATTTGACCGGCTTCTTTTGTTGCAGTGCGCTGTGCGTCGTCGAAGTACGCGGGAACAGTGATCACTGCGTCGGTGACGGTGTCACCGAGATAGGCCTCGGCATCGCGCTTCAATTTCATCAGCGTGCGAGCGCTGATTTCTTGTGGCGTGTACTGCTTGCCATCAATGTCTTCTGACTTCCACGCTTCGCCCATGTGGCGTTTGATGCTGCGGAAGGTGCGGTCGGGGTTGGTGATTGCCTGGCGCTTTGCCACTTCACCAACGAGCACTTCGCCCGTTTTTGAAAATGCGACCACCGATGGAGTGGTGCGTGATCCTTCGGAGTTAGGGATGACAACTGGGTCACCCGCTTCAAGAACCGCCACGACGGAGTTGGTGGTTCCGAGGTCGATACCGACTGCTTTGGCCATTGGGGGTCTCCTTATTACTTGCCACGTATCTAATAGATACGTAGTTGGGGGTCGAACTGACTGTGTGTCGTATGGTAAGGGCGCGATCAGTATGTGACAACCTACGTGAAAGAAAACTTGAGTCGACTCGACTCAAGTTTGGTTGCTCGCAGGGGAAACCCTTGTGGTGGCTACTGTTAGGGCGTGCTCGGAGATCTTGTCTTACTGCGCCACGGCCAAAGCACGTGGAATGAACTCAACCTGTTCACCGGGTGGCACGATGTCACTCTCACGGCCCAAGGCGAGGCCGAAGCCCACAATGCGGGCCTCACCATGAAAGAAGAGGGACTCTGGTTTGACATTGCTCACACCTCGGTCCTGACCCGTGCTGTTGTCACCTGCCATCTTGCCCTGTCGTCTATGGGTCAGGTGTGGCTACCCGTGGAGCGCCATTGGCGCTGGAACGAACGCCACTATGGCGCACTTCAAGGACTCGACAAGAAAGAAACTTCTGACCGCCATGGTGAAGAGCAAACCCATCTGTGGCGTCGCAGTTTTGATGTTCCACCGCCACCAGTTGATCAGTCATCGCCCGAGCACCCTGTGAACGACGGGCGCTACCGCTTTGTAAATCCCGCCGACCTGCCAGCCACCGAATGTCTCAAAGATGTCGTCGCACGGGTAGTCCCCCATTTTCACACCACCGTCGTGCCGCAACTGCAAGCCGGAATGAATGTGCTGATCACCGCTCACGGCAACTCACTGCGTGCGTTGGTGATGCATCTTGAAAACATCTCAGATGAAGACATTCCCGAATTGAACATTCCAACGGGTGTTCCCCGCCGATACCACTTGAATGACGATTTATCAGTGAAATCAGCGCAATATCTCGGTGACCAAGATGCGATAGCAGCAGCCGCCGATGCAGTAGCCAAACAAGCCGGCGGTCACTGATCACTCGTCGCCGTCTACATCGCCTGTGATATGTGGCGGTCAAACACCGGCGAAAAATGACATACACTGACGTCATGGCACAAGACGCATACCTTAAGAGTCTCAGCAAGATGGCACTATTTTCAGAGTGCACCAAGCGTGAGTTGCAAACAATCGCCACCAATACTGATGAAGTAGAAGTTGACGCCGGTTATGTCCTCATGAAAGAGGGCGACATCGGCCAAGAAGCTTTCATCATCTTGAGTGGTACCGCAGTAGTAATGCGTAACGGCAACAAAATCGCCTCGCTTGGCCGTGGCTCAATCTTTGGCGAATTGTCACTGCTTGATCCAGGTAAGCGCACTGCAACAGTTGTTGCAGAGACCGACATGGACCTCCTTGTCGTAACTGGTCGAGGATTACAGACCACCATCAAAGCAGCGCCTGCAATTGCGGTCAAGCTGTTGCGTAACCTCGCCGCGAGACTTCGCGCATCTGAAGACGCAGCACAATAAGTCTTTTTCATAGGGCAACTACCGTTATACAACGGTGCGTTTGTGCCGTTGTGACAACGAATCTGCGCCCATGGTGCTACGGCAAGTAGCGTTGGAATCGTTATGAGCGCGAACGACATTTCCACCGCCGCCACCGACAAGGGACCTCGCCGTCTACGGCCGTACCAATTGTCGATCGCCTTCGGATTAGGCATTGGCCTTTTCACGTTGGCGTCTGGCATCTTGCCGTTGATTACCGATTGGCACAACGACTCTTCGATGACACGCGAAGTGTTCGATGGCATTCCTGGTCCAATCAAAGTCGCCTTCTACACGGTCATCCCGGTCATGTTGATTTGGGGATCGTTCCGTTTCGCAGATCGCATTCGCAACTGGGAACGCGGCGCACCTGACCGTCGTAAGACAACTCCAAAAAATGCGAAGCGTCGTCTTGCCGACTATCGCGCTGGCGTTTACATGCGCACGTTGTTGCGTGACAGTGCTGCAGGACTCATGCACTCACTCATTTACTTTGGTTTTCTCATTCTCCTTGGTGTTACAACGGTCTTAGAGGTCGATCACCAATTGCCAGAGAGCATGAAGTTTTTACACGGCGGTGTCTATCAGGGATATGTTTTTATTGGTGACACCGCTGGTCTCATGTTCACCGGTGGTGTGTTGTGGGCGATCATTCGTCGTTACGTACAGCGTCCGTACCGCATTCGTATCAAGACCAAAGCCGAGCACGGAATCATCTTGGCAGTGTTGTTCTTCATTGGTATCTCCGGTTTCGGTGCAGAAATGTTTCGCATTGCTTCCGTTGAAGCAAATGGCACCGACCTGTCATACGAAAAGTGGAGTTATGTCGGTTACCCACTTGCGCAGTTGGTCGATGGCATGTCGGCAAATTCGCTTGAAACATGGCACCAAATTTGGTGGGTTGCACACGTTGTGTCGTTTGTGGTGTTCCTCGCGCTATTACCAATCACCATGTTGCGTCACGTCTTCACGTCGCCACTCAACATGTACTTGAAGGACCGCGATCGTCCAAAGGGCGCAATGAAGGCAATGCCAAACCTCATGGAAACTTCGCTTGAGACTTTTGGTGCAAGTGTTATTGAAGACTTCACCTGGAAGCAGTTGCTCGACACCGATGCATGCACCATGTGTGGTCGTTGCACCAGCGTGTGTCCTGCACACGCAACAGGTAAGCCACTTGACCCACGCGAAATTGTGTTGAAGACCGGTGAAGTAATGGCCGCTACCGCTGCACATGCACCTGGCGGCAAAGTGTCTCCGCCACTTGGTGTTGACAGTGAAATCACCATTGGCGCCAACTCACTGTTTGAACGCATTACTTCCGAAGAGATCTGGGCATGCACCACGTGCAAAGCATGTGATGAAAACTGCCCTGTCAACATTGAAATTCTCGACAAGATTCTCGATATGCGTCGTTACTTATCGCTCATGGAAAGTAACTTCCCCGCGGAGCTAGGCAACGCCTATCGCGCGATGGAAAACCAGGGCAACCCATGGGCAATGAACCAAGCAGAGCGTGCTGATTGGGCGAAAGACTTGAACGTTGATGTCCTTGATCCGGGTGCAGCGTTTAACCACGAGTACCTGTACTGGGTGGGATGTGCTGGCAGCTTCGACGACAAAAACAAGAAGGTGACGCAAGCAATGGCCAAATTGCTCGAGCGTGCAGGCATCGACGTTGCAATTCTTGGACCAAACGAAATGTGTACTGGTGACAGCGCTCGTCGAAGCGGTAACGAGTACTTGTTCCAAATGCTTGCCTTGCCAAACATTGAAATGTTGAACGGTATGGGAGTGCGCAAGATCATTACGCAGTGTCCACACTGTTTCAACACACTCGCAAATGAGTATCCGCAACTTGGTGGCAACTACGAAGTGATCCACCACAGTCAGTTGCTAGAGCATCTCATCGACTCCGGCAAGCTCGACATGCGTAATGCATCACTTGATGATCGCATCACGTATCACGACTCGTGCTATCTCGGTCGTCATAACGACGTGTACTTGGCACCTCGCAAAGTTGTGGGCTCTATCAAGGGTGTGCAGATTGTTGAAATGCCACGCAACGGCACAAAAGGAATGTGCTGCGGCGCAGGTGGTGCTCGCATGTGGATGGAAGAAAGCATCGGCACAAAGGTGAACGATGAGCGCGCGGTTGAAGCACTGAGCACCGGTGCATCACGTGTTGCTACTGCATGTCCGTTCTGCTACATCATGATGGACGATGGCGTGAAAGCTGCTGGCGCAACAGATGATGATGTGAAAGTTGCAGACATCGCCATTCACGTTCTTGATGCACTGGAAAACGGTGAGAAGCGTCTTGCTAACCAAGACGTTCCGTTCAGTGCTCCCGTTGGCGAGTAATTACCAACACATAGTTGATACGCGCGTAGTTATTACTTAGTGCGGAAATTTTCAAAGTAACGACTTGGCGTTGGTCCGCGTTGTCCTTGATACTTTGATCCGGCTGCGCCTTGCCCATACGGTTTTTCTGCGGGCGATGTCATCTGCATGAATGAGATCTGACCAATCTTCATCCCGGGATACAACGTGATGGGAAGATTGGCGACGTTTGCCAACTCCAATGTGATGTGGCCATCAAAGCCTGCATCAATAAAACCAGCGGTGGAGTGGATCAATAAACCAAGGCGACCGAGCGAGCTTTTTCCTTCCACGCGACCCACGAGATCGTCGGGCACTGCAACGCGCTCGAGAGTGGACCCAAGAACAAATTCACCGGGGTGCAACATGAAGACGCCATCAAGGGGAATCTCCACCAATTCGGTGAGCTCGGTGAGGTCTTGCTTGACGTCAATCACTCCGGCGGTGTGATTGCGAAACACCCGGAAAAGATGCGAGACCTTCACATCGATGGACGAGGGCTGCACACACGAGTCGTCGTACGGCTCGATCACTATGCGGCCCTCGGCCATCTGTTTGCGAAGGTCTCGATCAGAAAGGATCACGAATGATCACATTAGTAAAGCCTTAGTGGCTGAAGGCAATGTTGGGCAGAATCTTGTCCAACCACTTCGGAATCCACCACACCTTTTGGTCAAGAAGTCCAAGAAGCGCCGGTACCAGCATCATTCTGATGACAGTTGCATCAAGGAACACCGCCAAGGCAAGGGTGATGCCAAGCTCGGTTGGCGGGATGGGACCCGTCACACCGAAGGAAATGAATACCACAATCATGATGAGCGCGGCATTGGTAATGGGGCGACCTGTACGGCCAATGCCCTTTTGAATTGCCAACTGGGCATTACCTGTGTGCTCGTGAACTTCTTTAATGCCGGCAAGCAAGAACAATGAGTAGTCCATTGCCAAGCCAAAGAGCAGCGCGAAGAAGAACAACGGTGCCCATGCATTAATAAAGCCCTGATGTTCGATGCCAATAAGGCTCGCTCCCCAACCGTGTTGGAACACAAGAGTCGCAAAACCAAAGCTGGCACCAACACTGACCAGGTTCAAAACAATTGATGAGATTGCAATCACCAAACTACGGAACACCACTAACAGCAACACGAATGTCACCAACATGATGAGTGCAACCGCAAGCGGGAAACTACTAACCAATGCGTCAGTGAGATCATGGTTTTGTGTTGCGGGTCCACCAACGAGTGACTCCCCAGAAATCTCGTCCACTGATGAACGAAGACGACCGGTCATGTCTTGAGTTTCTTGCGAACTACCACCAGTTTTTGCAAACGCGCGCACCACAGTACGGCCATCTTTTTCCACACCCATTGGTGCAACCATCATCGTGTTGTCGTCTGCTTGCACAGTTTCAAGGACCGAGTTCAGGTCAGATGAAGGTGTGGTGATATAAAACGGTGCTGCTGCACCTTCACCAAAGTTCTCCACCACGGCGTCGAATCCGTCACGGCTCTGTGCACCTTTATCAACAACAGTTGCATCGGGCATTCCCAAACGCATAGTGAGTGCTGGTGCTGCCAACGCAATCATCAACACCAAACCAAGTGTCAAAGTGCGAGCAGGGTGACGAAGCACCTTAATGGTGAGGCGTTCCCAACGATCTTCTGCGGCTTTGTCGGGGTTCTTACTGGAACGGCTCACAAGTACTTTGTCGCCCATGCCGGCAAGAACTGCGGGTAACAATGTGAGCGATGCTGCAGCAACTGCAACTACTGACATGATCATGCCGAATGCCATCGAGCGGAACACCATGATTGGTACGAGGAACAATGCAGCAAGTGACAACACAACGGTGAGTGCCGACAAGAACACTGCTTTACCAGAAGTCTCGAGCGCACCTGCCATACCATCGGAAAGGTTCTTTCCTTCCGCACGTTCTTCTCGATACCGAGACACGATGAACAAGCTGTAGTCGATTCCCACTGCGAGACCGATCATCATCGAGAAGTTCATCGACCACACTGACAATGGCGTCAGTGCCGTCGCCAAGTTAATTAATGCAAAACCAACAGCAATACCTGCGATGGCCAAGATGAGGGGTACTCCAGCTGCAATCGCTGAACCGAATGCAACAAACAACAAAATGAGTGTTGGCAATCCGGAGAGAAGTTCAGCACGATGCAATGCCTTCTCATTTTCGTGATTGAAGTCTTCCCACATTGCCCATTCGCCGGTCACATTTGCCGTGGTGCCTTCAGGAAGATCTTGTTTTTCAATCCAATGCATCAAGTCGCCAGCTGACTTCGGTAAATCGGCATCTTCTTCATACGCCAACATCACAGGGATGATCGCTGTCTTTTGGTCTTGCGAAATGAGACCAGATTCCATTGGCATCTCAAGTGGGTTCATCGCACCAGTTGATCCAGGTGCAGTGGCTGCGCCTTGGGCAAGCATGGCCACGGTTTCGGGTGACTCCATGACCGAGGTGGGTTGCTGAACCACGATCATTGCGGCTTCCGCTCCGACCTCGGGGAAGTCGGCGCGAAGTTCTTGACGGACTTTCTCTGCGTCTGATCCTTGGGCGTCCCAACCGGCACCAGAAAGTGCACTGGATAGGCCGATTGCCAGCGGTGCGGCCGCAATAACAACGACCAGCCATACCAGCATCACGAGTTTCTTATGCGCCACTGAGAATCGAGCGATCGAAGCCAGTGGGCCCTCAGGTTTCACATGCATTTCTTTTCCTCCAGATACCTATACCCGTATAGGTATCTGATACCATAGCAGGCAGGAGGTACGAAACATGAAATTTCTCTCATTCATGAGCACACCAACAGGGCGGATCATCCGCGGGATCATGGGTATCGCCATCATCGCGATCGGATTCGCAATTGGTGGCACCGCAGGGTGGATCGTGTCGGCGTTTGGCTTATTGCCTTTGTCAACGGGAATCTTTGGTTTGTGTCCGATCAACCCATTAGTAGGTCGACCAATTAAGTGCGACGCCGCGTGTCGCGCAACAACGCCCTCGCGTTAAGTAAAAGAGAGAGCCTTTTGCCTACGGACGGAATGCGGGATAGTAGTTCTCAGGACCCATTGCACGAATCTCACTCAACCAGTCGCTCTCAAACGGCCACTCTTGTTCTTTACCTTCCGCTGGTCCCTGCCAAAAACGTGTAAACGGACCTGCTTCAGGTGGAGCCATTAGCGACCATGCCTGACGTTTGTATGAAATGTTCTCTGGCTGTAGTCGATGTGATTCGCGGAAGTGATGAATCGCGCGTTCACGATCGCCCGCGTTCCACAAATGTTGCGCAAGCGCAAAGTGTGCTGCTGCGCGTGCCGATGACATGTCACGCGACGCTGAACGATTCACTACTTCATCAGGCGACAATACAAAACGACTGCTGTCACCGTTTTCCACCCAGTCATACAGAGCTTCTGCATACAACGTGCGATCATTTGAGATCTTTGTTGCTTCAGTGAAAATGTCTTTCATGCGCTGAGGTAATTCATCCGGCAATGCACCACGCGCGGCTGCACCTCCTGGCGGATATGCAGGTTCTGCTGGACGAACAATGATGCCTTCTTCATTAATCCAAATACCGTTGGGAATATTTACTACTCCAAAACGCTCTGCCATCACGTGGTTGACGTCAATTAACGACGGATGTTCTGGTTGTGCAGCTTCAATAAATGGAACACATGATTCAAAACCAAGTGTGTCCATGCCGACGGTGACAACTTCTAGACCCTTTGGAAATACTTCGTTGCGAAACGCTTGCCACACTGGCAAGTCACGGGAACAACCTCAATACGGTGCCCACGACACAATGACAACTTTTTTGCCATGCAGAGACGACAGTCGAAATGTGTTTCCTTTCCAATCAGGAAGTTCTAACTCTGGTGCTGTTGCACTTGATAATGCATGACCCGCAAACGTTGCTGTTCCAAGTGACCACAGTCCTGCTGTTTCATCGTGAACAATCGGCATGCCTAACTTGTTCGCCACAGCTTCAACATTGACGTTGCCATCAACGAGGCCGTCTTGCACTGGTACGCAGATCTCACCAAGACATGCGCCCTCTGGTTTCATGTCCCATCCGGTGGCAGAGGCAAACCTCTCGCGTGAGACAGAGAGCGACTCAAGGATCATGACAACAGACTAAACAATGCCCACAACGCCGCGACCGCCCCAACAACGGCCATGCCAACGGTGCGCACCAAGGGCGCCTGACGAAGGTCTGACTCTTCTTGTCGGGCTGGTGGCGGCTTGATAATGGCCATAACATTGCCAACGGTCAGCGCCCCACCCAAGGCAAGGATGAGCCAGGCCAGGATGTCTTCACCTAAAAACATGGTGCCAGTGTGCCTGATGAGGAGTAGGTGCGCCAGACGAATGTGACCGATGTAACATGCACGATGTAAAGCCAATTGTTCGCAATACGTAAACAATTTTACACCAAGGGTTTTATGACAAGGCCATCTCCCCAAACCGAACGCATCCGCCAAATTATTGATCTTCTGTCGAACAATCCACGAGAGTCGTTTCAGTTGTCTCAGATAGCGCGTCATCTGGGAATCAGCAAAGCAGGGTGCTACCCCACGTTGAACGCACTCACTCAAGCAGGCTGGCTAATTCGTCATCCCACCAGTAAGAGTTACCGTCTTGGCCCTGCGCTCATTGCTATCGGCAAAGCGGCAGAGCACTTTAATCCGACCCGCTACGCACTCCCCGCGCTTCAATATCTTGTCGAAGAGTCGGGCTGTTCCTGCCTGGCGCTCGTTCCGTCTCTTGGCGGCGTGGTTATTTCCGAAATCGTTAATCCATCAGGTGCGTCGAATGATTGGATGGGTCTCAAGCGTGGCCACTACACAAAAGTAAATGCACCAATTGGCCCAGCATTGATGTTGGAGGCCGAAGATTCACAAATAAATGAATGGCTCTACAACTCATCAATACGTAATTACGAGGAAGCTCGCGAATTATTCTTGCCGGCGATTCAAGCCTCTCGTATCCGTGGATACACAGTGGAACTACGACTGCCGATGCACGAAACGTATTTGTTGGCGCAACGTCTCATGTCAACGCATCTTGACGAATTGAAGGACTTATTGCACTCAACTGCACGACTTGCAGTTGACCAGTTGCGTACCCATGAATATCTTGTGACAGACATTGATGACAAGAAGTTGTATCAACCAATAGCTATTAACGCTCCGGTCTATGGGGCAGCACGTGAAGTTGAGATGCTCTTGGCAATAACCGATTTTCCAAAACCAATACCAGGATCAGAAGTCAAACGCCTGGGTGAAATCGTGCGAGCAACTGCTGACAACATCACGCGTGACTTCTCCCGCTCCTACTACATGGTGATGTCAGAAGGCGAGGCCACTTCGTAATTGTGTTTATTTCGCAATGTTTTGGAATTGTGTGAACTGTCCGATGAACAACAGTTTCACTCCGCCCGTTGGTCCTGAACGGTGCTTTTGCACCAACACATCTGCGTATCCGTGTTCGTTCGGGTCATCAGGGTTTTCATTGCGATACAAGAACATGACAACGTCAGCGTCCTGTTCGAGTGCTCCCGATTCACGCAAGTCAGCAAGAACTGGTCGCTTGTCGGTTCGCTGTTCCACACCGCGACTTAACTGACTGAGTGCAACAACAGGCACATTAAATTCACGCGCAAGCAACTTCAGTCCGCGACTGATTTCACTCACCTCGATTTGGCGGTTTTCAACTGAACGTGTTCCCTTGTCGCTGCCCATGAGCTGCAAATAGTCGATCACAACAAGTGCGGGTTTGTCGTCACGCTGTGAAATACGACGAATCTTTTGGTGAATCTGCATCACGGTGATCTGAGATGTGTCATCGATGTACAGCGGAATGTTCAACCGGCCAACAGAATTAGCAACACTTGACCAGTCACGTTCGGTGAGTTTTCCTGAACGCAAACTTTCACTTTGCACTTGTGCTTCAGCAGAAATAATTCGTTGTGTTAGTTCAACTGCGCTCATTTCCAGCGAGAAGAACAACACGGGTCGATTGGTGCGACGCGCAACATTTACTGCCATGCCAAGTGCGAACGCACTCTTACCCATAGCTGGGCGAGCGCCCACGATGTTGAGCGTGCCTGGCTGCAAACCAGAGAGCAGCCGGTCGAGATCGAAATATCCAGTGGGAACACCAGTGATTTCCGACTTGCTGTCGTAGCGCTCTTGAATAATGTTGATGGCCTCACCAGTGAGGTCGTTCAAGTGATGCAGCGTGCTTGTCACTTCTTCTTCAGCGATGTCAAACACTTTCTTTTCCGCAAGATTGATTGCTTGGGAGACATCGTCGGGTTCGCTGTATGCCAGGTCTGCAATTTCACTTGCGGTGAGAATAAGACGGCGCAACAATGCAGTGTCTTTCACAATCTTGATGTATCGCGCAGCAGAGCTGACCGATGGCGTGGAGTTTTGTAATTCAACGATGTAGTCAAGACCACCGGTGTCGTCTAACACTTTGTTACGTCGAAGTTCTTCTCCCACTGTGATGGGGTCAATTGCCTCGCCGCCAGAAATCAATGAACGAATTGCTTCAAAGATGGTGACATGCGCAGGCTTGTAAAAGTCCTCCGGCATGAGTTGTTCTTCAACAGCAAGTCCGGCAGCATCAGCTGACAACAACATTGCACCAAGTAGTGATGCTTCAGCATCAATGTTGTGCGGAGGTACGCGCAGATCATTTCGCGCGGGCGTGCGCCTGTCGCGCGGGAGATCAGCAACGTTAGACATACAACACCCATACGGTGCCAGCAAATGCCTGTGAATTGCTAGTGGACAACCCTATGAATTGCCTGTGAATTGTGGTGTGGACAACTGCTATCACTTGGGGATAACAGTTGTCATCCGGCAACAACGGACAATTTCACCTGACACTCAACGTCTGCGTGCAAACGCACGACTGCGCTGTGTCCACCAACCGTACGAATGGGATCGGCGACGATCTTCTTACGGTCGATGGTGATACCCGCTTGTGCTGACAATGCTGATGCGATGTCGGCGGTGGTGACTGACCCAAACAAACGACCTTCTGCACCGGCTTTTGCGCGGATGGTGAGAGTCTTTGCGCCCAGTTGTTCTGCAACCGTACGAGCCGATTCACGATCGGCAGCCTCGCGGAGGTCACGACGCTTACGCATTGCCGCAGCCTGGTTGATTGCACCGTCACTTGCAACGATGGCAAGACCCTTTGGCAACAAATAGTTGCGTGCATGTCCATCTGCCACCGACACGATGTCACCACGACATCCGATGCCAGCTAGGTCTTCACGAAGGATCACTTTCATGATGTTGCCTCCACCTGATCGTCAGCTGCGTTGTCTGCAACTTCTGTGTCGTCACCTTCTGATGAATCGGTGTCAACGTCATCGTATGACTTTGCGTCATCAGACAATGTTGAACCAAGACTTGCGTCTTCCATCTCGAGATCGGCTTCTTCTTCACGACCAGCGCCACCACGTGGTGCACGGGTGCTGGTAACACGCTTTGCGTATGGCAACAGCGCCATTTCGCGAGCGTTCTTGATGGCGTTTGCCAACTCACGCTGCTCTTGCACTGTTGTGCCACTCACTGCACGACCACGGATTTTTGAACGATCCGACATGAACTTTTGCAGAAGAGATACATCCTTGTAATCGATGTATTCCACTTTGTCGATCTTGAGTGGATTGGCTTTTTTCTTAAACTTGCGTGCGTTTTCGCGAAGTGCGCGGGCGCTACGAGCTTTGTTTTTCTTGCTTGTCATTGTTGTTCCTTTCGATCAGAACGGTTCTTCGTCGGTCGGGAAATAGTCGGCAGCAGGTGCTGAAGTGGGACGTGATCCACCGCCACCACCACCTTCGCCGCGTGGTGTGCGCTCGACTTGTGCCGTTGCCCAACGAAGGCTCGGGCCAATTTCGTCGGCGTTGACTTCAATTGCTGTGCGCTTTTCGCCTTCGCGATTGGTGTATTCGCGTTGCTCCAAACGACCGTTCACAACCACGCGCATTCCCTTGGTGAGGGTGGCAGCAGCGTTTTCGCCTAACTGACCCCATGCGGTGATGTTGAAGTACGAGGTTTGTTCTTGCCATTCGCCGTTGACCTGGTAGCGGCGACTAACGGCAATGCCAAAAGATGCCACGCCACGCCCACCAGTTGTGAAGCGAAGCTCGGGATCTCGGGTGAGATTGCCTACGAGAGTGATGTTGTTATCAGCCATGATGATTCCTTAATTCGAGTGGTGCGTAACCTACGGGAGCGGTGTGCCCAATAAAGACGGCTCACACCGCCGAGGCCATGCCACGTCGAGCAGCTTCATGATCTGGAAGACGAAGCAACTTGTGACGGACAACGTCGTCTGAAATACGGAACGTGCGCTCAACATCGTCGAGTGCGCCACCAGGTGCCAAGACGTTGAACACTGCATAGAAGCCCTCATCTTTTTTGTTGATGGGATATGCCAAACGACGACGTCCCCACCAATCGGGGTCTCCGTGAATCGAGCCGCCAGCTGCGGTGATGGATTGGGAAATGGTTCGTACCCAACCGTGTGCAGTGTTCTCATCGAGATCGCCGCTGATTATTACCATGAGTTCATACGCACGCATGCGCTGATACCTCCCTCTGGACCCAGGTCTTTCTCCTGGGGCCCCGCGATGGGGCAGGGTGAATATGACCTCGTGAGCGTATCGGCACTTTTGCCATGTGGACACCCGCGGCCCGCGCGAGGCAAAACGGCCCGCTGCGGTTCATTGCCCAGTACCTTTAGGGCGTGAGCGAATTTGGCGAACGAGGCGCGTGCGAAAGTTGTGGCACTCCCGACGAAATCATCTATCGGGTGCAACGCGAGTACTTAAGTTCTGAGCCCGGCGGTCAATCGACGGTGCTGCCCGATGTAGAGAAGTGGTGTTTTGCATGTTGCACCCACTACCCCCATCGCATGCTCGACTAACGCTTCAGCCCATCGCGGTGCGACGTCGCCGTCCCGTAATTGGCAACACACGCAATAGGTGATGCCACCTACATGATGGGCACGCTTCTACAACGTAGGCCGCATAGTCATGTGGCTGGCGTTGTAACTTTTCCACTTCACGTTTATCGGTGAGACACTTCCCGTGTTTTGGTAATCCGTGACCGAACACATACGTCAGCAACACCACGTTGACTTCTGCACAAATAGGACATGGGGTGTCCGTTGGTTCACCCACGTTGCGTGCAGCACGAATGAGTTCGGGATGCGCATCGCACACAGTGTCTTTGCTGATGCGACCGCGTTTGAACTCATTGATCAATGCACGTCGAGCCAAACGATGGTCGACAATGCCGGCACCCCCGCGCAGCATGTCGACAGAGAACGTCATGCACAGGAACATTAGCCATAGACTTCGTCCATGACACAAGATTTCGGTGTGCCAGAAATCAGTTTTGGCCCCGACGTGGTCACCGATGCTGAATTGCGCGTGTGTGGTGACCTTCGTGGCAAGCGAATGTTGGAAATGGGCATCTACGGTGCCATCCCTAATTGCGTTGTTGCCGCACAAAAAGGTGCGCGCTCTATCGCGGTTGACCCAAACGCCACTCACATCGCACAGGCACGTGCCGCGGCGTCACAGGCAGAGGTTGCAGTTGAATTTCATCACAACGACATTGCAGACCTTGGCCTTATGCGCAGCGCATCGCTTGATCTTGTGTTGTGTGTGTACCAAATAACAATAAACACCGACGAGGCGCGTCTTTTTCGTCAAGTGCACCGCGTGCTCAAACCGGAAGCCGGATTTGTGTTTGTAATCGGACACCCCGCTGCTGCCATTTTTGATGGCGACGGCGCAGGAAACAATGTCACCATTCAACGCCAATACGGTTCCACCACCCCAACCATTGGACAACTGGCAATGAGCCTGCAGCGCGCCAATTTCTCGATCGACATTATGCACGAGCTCACCTCGCTTCGTCAGCCGCGTGCTGTGGTGCCATCGACTCTTGTTGTGCGCGCGCGCAAACTTGGTTCGTAGAAACTGCGACGAATAGTTCCTATACGCGCGGACGTCGCGAGCGTTTCAACGCCCCAACATTGTCCTTGTTTTCTTCCCACCACGAGATCAAGCGCGCACGTATTGCCTCATCACCGATGACGCCTTCTTCTAAACGAATGTCCATGAGATATTCGAGCGCGGCGCCAACGATGGGACCAGCAGGAACACTAAGTACATCCATTACTTGTTGACCATCAAGTTCAGGGCGAAGTTTCTGTAGCTCTTCCTTCGCATTCAGCTCCGCAATACGCGTTTCCAAATCGTCCATACGCGATGACAGGATGCGAGCCTTCTTTTCATTACGTGTTGTGCAGTCACAACGTGTGAGCACGTTTAGCTCGGCGAGTTGATCTCCTGCATCACGCACATACCGACGGACAGCGCTATCTGTCCACCCCATTTGATAGGTGTGAAAACGTAAGTGCAGCGCAACAAGTTCGGTGATTGCTTCAATATCGTCGTTCGGGTATTTCAATTCGCGCAAACGATGTTTTGTCATGCGCGCACCTTCTACCTCGTGGTGATAGAAGGTCACACCTTTTCCGTCTTTCACGCCACGTGTTTTGGGTTTTCCAATGTCATGAAATAGAGCGGCAAGACGCGTGCGCCGAAAATCAAAATCAGGTGATGCGTCTGGACGCACATTTTCCACAACAGCAATGGAATGCGTCAGCACATCTTTATGGCGATGGATGGGATCTTGCTCTAGTCGCATTGCAGGTAACTCGGGCAGGAAGTAATCCGCGAGACCTGTGTCAATAAGAAACCACAAACCATGACTTGGATGATTTGTAATCATCAAACGATCAAGTTCGTGGCGAATACGTTCGGCGGAAACAATCTTCAATCGTTCTGCCATTGCTTTTACCGCTGTAGTGAGGGCAGGCTCTGGTGCAACTTCTAATTGTGAAACGAATCGTGCGGCGCGCAACATACGAAGCGGGTCGTCGCTGAAGCTTTCCTCTGGCGACAACGGCGTACGTAAAACGCGATTCATGAGATCATCGACGCCACCGTATGGGTCGACCAACGTCGGAGTGTCGCTTGTTAACTCAAGAGCCATCGCGTTGATTGTGAAATCACGCCGCGACAAGTCGACCTCAATCGAATCGCCATATTGCACTTCGGGCTTACGTGAATCTGGTGAATACGCCTCGGCACGGTGCGTCGTGATTTCATAACTACGGCCATTGATCTGAAGACCAATGGTGCCGAACTTCTCTCCCTGGGTCCACACCGCATCAGCTATGCCAGCAACCAACTTCTTGGTCTCTTCTGGTCGCGCAGTAGTAGTGGCATCGAAATCCATGTCGGCACGCAGAGCGTCGACATCGGTAGCCATTAATAAGTCCCTGACGGTGCCACCGACTAGATAGAGGCGGTGGCCAGCATCACGAAAACGCTGCGCCAAAGGCGCCATTTCGTCGAGGATCGGGGCAAAACGTATAGGGACCATGAGTGTTGTCTCAGACTACGTTCGAGAGGTGCCCAATATCGCTCATATTCGCACTCCGATTGTTTTGTGGTCTGGTGCGATGACGGCCTCACTTCGCACTTGGCCACACGATCCAGCGATCGGTTTTTTATTGCTGTCGGGTGGTCACGACATGCAACGCTCACTTCCGTCGTCTGATGTCGTTGCATCGTGGGAACACGACATTATTGAGCGTGGCTTTCAACATATTCGTACGAACGCAGTGGCTCCAACGGTGGCAAAAGAACTCGGCGAACGTGGTTACACAACTGCACAAGAGTTAAGCGTGCTGCAAGTAAACACCTATCTCGCACCCGTTCCCCCCGTTGCCGAAGACCTTCGTCCAAAGCGAGTGAGGTTGTCGCGCTATCGGATTGGTCGCAACAACAACATCTCGCGAGAATTAGTTCAGCTTGATTGTGCAGCCTTTGGTGTCGAATGGGGTCTTGACCACATTGCACTGCGAGAGGCCCTTCGCGCCACAACAATGTCTGAGATCTTTGTGGTGCGACGACGCGAGATCGAGGGATTCATTTTGGTGGGCGCAAGTGATAATCGCGGATACATCCAACGACTTGCTGTTCACCCGCAACATCAACGTTCAGGAGTCGCAGCGACACTACTTTCCACCGCTCTTGCGTGGCTACGAACGCGACAATGCGAAGAAACGGTTGTCAACACAGAATTCACCAATACTGCCGCGCTGAATCTCTACCGCAAGTTTGGCTTTGCTGAATTGTCCTACCATTTAACGGTAATGGAAAAACACATGGACATACAACTATGAGTGTCTTGCCAATGACACGTCAGCGCATCACTGCGGTTGTCGCCACGTGTCTTGTTGTTCTTGTGTCAATACTTGTGGTTTCTCCATCTTTGTCGTCCACTCGTGTGCGCGCGGCCACTCCCGATGGAACAATGGAAATTATTGAGCAGCCATTTTCTGTTCGAACATCGCAATACGGTGTATTTCGCGTTCTTGTTCCAGAGTCAGTGTCGCAAGACAACAATGCAACAATTGAAGTGCGCGTTCACCAACGCGTGACGTCACGGAAACAACTTCAAGAGATTTCAGATGACGGTGCCATTCCACGTGTTACTGATGTTGCAACAGTTGCTATTCCCAACATTCCTGTTGATGAAAACGGAGCGCTTCTAGTGCGCGTACCACTACAAGCCTCTAATCGAGGGCTTTCTGGTCTGTATATGGCGGAAATAGGCATGTATCCCATTTCCATAGTTGTGCGGCAAAGCGGAAAGATCACCGCTCAGACTCTCACCTATCTTCATCGCATCACGCCAAACAGCACCACCGAAGCCGTCACAACTTCAATCGTTGTGGCATTACGGGCAACACCGTCCATTCAGCCAAACGGTGAGATAGTGGTCGATGACGACCTACGAAATCGTGTGCGCCGCTTCATCGACACCATCACCACGGTTAATGCACCTTTTACTATTGCGGTTCAACCTGAGATTCTTTGGTCGTTACAGAACTCAACCAACAATCAAGATGGCGCATTATTTACAAGCTTGACCGATGCGCTTGCGGGTCGCACACTCGCCTTATTGCCATTTGTTCCCATTGATGTATCTGCTGCAAGTCGTGCAGGTGCGGCAGAAGATTACTTACGTCAATTGCGTCTTGGAGAAGATGTGTTAATCCAACTGCTTCCTAACAGCGTTATCCAACGCACCACAGCGATCATCACCGATCCATTAGACGAAGAAGGTATTGACCTGCTTCGCGATGCAGGTCGACGCACTATCGTTCTCACGCCCTCTGCAATGGAAAAATTTCGTTACTCAACATCTCCATCAGTGAAAGGCGTTGCAAATCGTAATGATGCTTCCCCAATGACACTGTTGTTGTCAGATGAAACTCTGCACGACGTAATGACATCACCAGTTAATCGACACGTAGAACGTGCACATCGCATGGTTGCTGAATTGATATTGCATCGCACAGACCTCGAAACGAATGGAATCAAAACAGCGAACATGCGATTCGTTATTTCTACATTCGACGGTTCACAGACATCCCAACAATTACTGCAGTCGCTTACTACCTTGTTGCGCCGCGATGTGGGGTTCACCCTTATCAATAGTGCTCTCGACTCTGCTGCTATTTCTTCTGATGCCCAGGTCACAGTTCCCCGGATCAGCTCTGGTGACATCAGCGAGCGCACCAATGCATTGGCCCAATTGCAAACGGAACGGGATGCCACCACCTCGATGTTGCCAGATGACGATCCACGCATCATTTTCTGGGAACAACTCGATGGCCTCATTATCAGTTCCGTCGTTAGCGACTACCAGCCGTATGTCGACGGGTTGAAAACTCAATTTCAGAGTCTCCGCGACGCAGTTACTCTCGCTAACCCCGGCGCCATCACCCTGGGCAGTCGTAACGGCGACATCCGTTTCCAAATGCGTAACACTGCGCCAGAAGATCTGACCGTGCGAATTCTTATCAGTAGTCCGAAATTGGAATTTCCTGGAGGTGCCCAGGTCGTGACCCTCGCCGCCCAATCCACCACGGACATCGTCATTCCGGTCCGTACGAGAACAAATGGGCGCTTCCGAGTCCTCGTTTCGGTGACCACCCCTGAAGGCGACTACACAGTCATCGCCCCCACCACATTTTCCGCGCGCGTCACCGCCATCGCAGGCCTTGGTCAATTAGTGATGATTAGTTTCATCCTGATTGTTCTTGCATGGTGGTGGGCGTCATGGCGAAAGTCTCGGCGTGAGCGCGCTCAAGGCGGTACGGTTTTACCTGCATGAGTATTCGCGTTGTCACTGATAGTTCCTGCGATCTGCCCCAAAGCATGATCGACGAACTCAAAATTTCTGTTGTGCCCCTGAGCATCCGATTTGGGGATGAGGAATTCATCGACCGAGTCGACATCGACAACAACCAGTTCTGGGAACGCTGTCGCAATTCCTCTCAATTGCCAGAGACAGCTGCTCCATCGGTGGGTCAATTTGAAGAGGTCTATCGTCGCCTGAAATCAGAAGGCGCCACGGGCATCGTGGTGGTGTCACTGTCCAGTGGATTGTCAGCCACCATGCAAAGCGCCGAGCTGGCCGCGCGTCAAGTTGCTGGCGACATCCCTGTAGAAGTCGTTGACAGCCAAAACGTGTCGATGTGCGTCGGCATTATTGCGATGAGTTGCGCAGAAATGGCACGTAGTGGAGCATCACTTGCAGATGTTGCCGCCCACGGTCGTCAACTTGTGCCTCGCACACGCGTATTCGGAGCTCTCGACACGCTTGAAAATCTGAAAAAAGGTGGTCGTATCGGCGCAGCAAAGGCAATGCTTGCAACCGCATTGTCGATCAAGCCAATCATCACCACAAACGATGGGCTCGTTGCTGAAGGCGGCAAGGCCCGTACCCGTAGCAAAGCACTACAACTTCTTATCGACAAATTGAAAGACGCGGGACCCATCGAACGTCTTGGCGTATTGCACGCACAATGCAGCGATGTTGATCAGTTTGTTGCAATGGTGCGCACTGTGTATTCAGGTGAAATCACTGTTGGTGAGATCGGACCTGTCATTGGAACACACGCTGGTCTTGGCACGATCGGCATCGCATTCATCACCGCGTCATAAATATCGACACGATTCACATAAAACCTTACGAATAAACACTTTCGAGGGGTTATCCACAACTAGCGTTTTCCCCTGACGATGGTTGCGCCTTTTGAATCTCATTACCTCATCGGAGGTCGATACCGCCTAGAGCGTCGTGTCGCCACCGGTGGCATGGCAGAGGTGTGGCTTGCACTCGATGAACAACTGCAACGCCAAGTTGCAGTGAAGCGATTAAAAGAATCGATTGCCAAGGATCCAGTCGTACTTGAACGTTTCCGACGTGAAGCAGTGGCGTTAGCGCGCCTCACTCATCCAAACATCGTTCCGGTCTATGACTGTGTGGAAGACAACGGCACTCTCGTGGTTGTCATGCGCTACATCAACGGCAAGAGTTTGCGCGACATCTTGGATGAACGCAAAGAACAGAGCCGTGATGCCAAGGGAATTCTCACTGTTCACACCACTGTTCATATTGGCCGTTCAATCGCTGCCGCACTTGATAAAGCTCACCGCGAAGGCATAGTGCATCGCGACATCAAACCAGGAAACATTTTGATGTTGCCAAATGGTGAAGTACTTCTTACTGACTTTGGCATTGCAAAGAGTCTTGGTGCGCAAACCGAAGAAGATCTCACCAGTGACAACATCATGATGGGTACTGCAAAGTACCTGTCACCTGAACAAGTACAAGGAAAACCACTTGACGGTCGCGCCGACATTTACGCACTTGGTTTGGTGTTGTACGAGTGCCTTGCAGGTCGCGTACCGTTCCAAGGGAAAAATGATCAAGAGACCGCAGTACTGCGATTGCAACGTGATCCCACTCCATTAAATGGATTGTGCCCAGACGTTCCGTCAACCGTGATTTCTGTTGTTCACCGCATGATGCGTCGTAAACCCGACAATCGTTTTACAACAGGTGAAGAAGTAGCACGTGCACTTGAATCTGCACTCGCAGGATCACATGATGCAATCACACCCGCTGTTGGCGGCACTCCCAACAAAGTGCGCGATCCGTTGATGACTCCGCAAGAGGGAATCACACGTACACCAAAGTCGCCACAACGCGACAACACACCAAAACGCCAGGTGCATCCAGAAAAATCTTTACCCCGTAAACAACGCACGTCGCTCATGCGTAATTACATTCCTGTCGCCACCATTCTCACGGCTGCAGTTGTGATGGGGGTGTTGTTGTGGAATGGTCTACAAAACACAAAATCAGCAGTTGTTGTATCACCTGATCCGAGCAGTGTCGCAGTCACTGGCAATGCCGCACTTGCCTCCATTCGCAGTTACGACCCCGAGGGTGACAATGTCGAAAACGATGAGTTGGTAAAAAATCTTACCGATGGCAGCGCCAGCACCACGTGGAGCACCGTGTGTTACGTAAATCGCTCATTTGGCTCAAAACAAGGCGTTGGGCTCGTTTTGGCGCTCACTGAACGCGGTATTGGCACAGTGAAAACAACGTTCGCGTCTGCACCGTATGACATCGACGTGTACGCCGTTGATGGGCCCGCGCCAGCAAATCTTGATGGTTGGGGGTTTGCACAATCAAACATCGCCGGGGCAGACACGGGTGCTGTCGACATTCCCGTTGCCATACCTGCTACTCACATCTTGTTGTTCTTTAAAGAAGTCGGGCGTCATCCATCGTGTAGCAGCAACAACCCGTATAAAGGTGAAGTTGCTGAGGTCGAGTTTTACCCCACAGCTCCCGAGTGATTTCTTCTCCACTTCGCGTGGAGCATCACTAGTGTTTCCATATCGCAAGTGACATTGATACCCCTCTTGTTCGTCGCATCAAACGTGGCGATACAGACGCACTTGAAACGTTGTTGCAACGCCATTACGAGACCGTGCGTTCGGTGTGCCATCGGATCGTGCTCAATGATGCAGACGCGGATGACGCAACACAACAAGCATTAATTGCCATTGCCCGCTCTATTGGCAAATTTAACGAACAATCCAAGGTGTCCACATGGATGTATCGCATTGCGGTTAACGCAGCCTTGGATGAAATACGACGCTCGCGCCGGCGCGCGATACCCGTGGGTGATGAAACTTTTGCGGAGATGTCAAGTACTGTCAACTCGATCGACGCAACAGAAACGCGAATCGACATTCAGCGGGCTCTTGCGCACGTACCCGAGGAGTTTCGAATCGCGTTGGTGTTACGCCACATAGCCGACATGGAATACGACGACATCGCTTTTGTTCTCGACATTCCAGTTGGAACAGTTCGTTCTCGTTTGTCACGAGGGCGAGAACAACTTGCACTAGCGATGGGAGGTGGACAATGAACGACAATGAATTATCTCAACTGATGAAAGATGTTCCTGTTGTCAATGACGACCTTCGCAATGAACACATCTCAAGTGCACTGAACAACTTCTCTGCTACAGCAACACGGCGCACATCACGCACCGGGTTGTTAAGTGTTGCGGCAGCAGCATTACTGGTTGTCGGTGCCGGCATCGGAGTGTCACTTTCTTCTCTCGCTGATGAAGAGCCTGTCATGTATGCCGAGGCCAGTATCAGTTCCCTTGGCGAGGTTTCTGGCGATACGAATGACAATGTCACAAAAGGTGTCGCTCCGATCGGCCCGTGCGACACACAATATGCAGACGCGCAATTTATTGCGATCGTTCGTATTGGCACCGAGCGTGTTGCTGTATATGCAACACCCGATGCGAGTGAACCCGTTGTGCAACTGGCAGATCCCACCACCTGTGATGAGTTAGCAATCACACGCCGTTAGGCTGTGAGCGATGGTGTCCAACCCGTTAACCGATCCCGATTGGGCAAAACGAAGTGTCGATTTCATCGACCGCTTCGTGCAGTTGGTACGCAACTACACCACAAAGCCGCTCGTATACACGGCGCGTGGCCTCGTATTTGGTGTTATCGCCCTCTTTGGCGTTGTTGCCACGTTGGTATTAGTACTCGTTGGATCAATGCGGGGCTTAAACGCTGCATTCGATGCTGCATTCGAGCGCGACAAAGCGGTCTGGATTACCTATTTTGTTCTTGGTGGACTGTTACTCATCATCGGATTTCTCCTGATGCGTCGCCGCTTTGCAGATGACGACACGCAATAGTTCGCTCACCGCAGTACTACCCACAATAGAAATGGTGTTTCACACATGAGTTCAAGTGCACAAGACGTTCGCGATGTCATCATCATCGGATCTGGCCCCGCCGGTCTCACTGCAGCCATCTACACGGCACGTGCATCACTTGCCCCCCTCGTGATCGAAGGCGAACCATCATCTACTTCTGATCAACCCGGCGGACAACTCATGCTCACCACAGAAGTAGAAAACTTCCCCGGTTTTCCAGAGGGCATCATGGGTCCCGAGTTGATGATGCGTTTTCGCGAGCAGGCTGGCCGTTTTGGTGCCGAATTCTTGACAGAAAAGGTCTCTCGCGTCGATTTTTCTTCACGGCCATTCCGCGTGTGGGTACGAGACACCGAATACAAAGCCAAGTCAATCATCGTGAGCACCGGCGCCCAGTCACTCATGCTCGACCTGCCACGAGAAAACGACCTCATCGGCCACGGTGTCTCTACCTGTGCAACATGTGATGGCTTCTTTTTCCGCGGACAAGACATTGCCGTCGTTGGTGGCGGTGACTCCGCCATCGAAGAGGCCTCATTTCTCACCAAATTTGCAAACAAGGTGTATCTCATCGTGCGTCGCGACCAGCTCCGCGCCTCGCGCATCATGCAAGATCGCGCCAAAAACAACGAAAAAATCGAGATTTTGTGGAACACGCGGGTCACCGAGCTTCATGGCGACGCCAAATTAGAGAGCGTCACTCTTGCCGACACCGTCACCGGTGACACTCGCCCACTTGGCGTTACTGGACTTTTTATTGCAATTGGTCACCGACCAAACACCGACGTGTTTTCGGGCGTACTCGACATGGAAGAGTCGGGGTATCTCCTCACCCGCCAAGGTTCCACGTACACCAACATTGACGGCGTATTTGCCTGTGGTGATGTGCAAGACCACACCTATCGACAGGCGATCACCGCGGCTGGTTCTGGCTGTATGGCCGCAATCGACTGCGAACGTTGGCTCGAAAATCAGCACTAACACCACCACCGGCATCACTAATTCCGGCATCATCATCAACGTGACGGAATGCGGGTGGAAATACGGCGTGCTGCTGGCAGGTTGTATGTATTCTCAAACGAAGCGAAAGGACACGCCATGGCCGAAGGCATCGTCACACTCACAAGTTCCACATTTGACGAAATAGTGAACGCATCATCGACCCCGGTCGTTGTCGACTTTTGGGCCGAATGGTGCGGCCCCTGCAAGCAAATTGCCCCGATTCTCGAAGACATCGCCAAAGAACAAGCAGGCAAAGTAACTATCGCCAAGGTAAACGTCGATGATTACGGCGACATCGCCGGTCGTTTCGGCGTCATGAGCATCCCGACTCTCATCGTGTTCCACAATGGCGAAGCTGCAAAACGCTTGGTCGGTGCCATGCCCAAGGGTCGCCTGATGGAGGAGTTGGCAGAATTTCTTCCGGCTTCCCAATAAAACCCGGTCAACACGGGCCCTCTGTTCGAGACCTCCAACGACACCTTTCTGCCGCGGGATACGTCGCGCCAGGTTCTGTCGATGAGTCAACGTTTTGTCAGCGTACTCACGCGGCGTTGCTCTCTTTTCAATCGGACTACGGATTACGTATCACCGGTGAGTGCGACGAAACAACATGGTCTGCACTGATCGAAGCGTCGTGGTCGCTGGGCGATCGACTGTTGTACTTACGATCACCAAACATTCGTGGCGATGACGTTGCACAAATGCAATCGATGTTGTCTCGTTTGGGTTTTGATTGTGGTCGGACAGACGGCATCTACGGTCCACTTGCCGTTCGTGCGGTATCTGAATTTCAACAAAACTGTGGCCTTGTTCCAGATGGTGTGTGCACGCGCGAAGTAGTGATCGCATTGCATCGCGTGAGCACCCACACAGGTGATGGGCCTGGCATTGCAGTATTGCGTGAAACAGAATCACTGTCAGATCTTCGCGCAAACACTCAACGACGCATTGTGATTGGTTCGTATGCGGGAATGGCCGCCGTATCACAACAAGTGTTACGACGTTGTAGAGAAGATTACGAACTTGTCACTCTTGTTGAGTCTGATGCAACATCACAAGCACAAACCGCAAACAGGTTTTCTGCCGATGTCTATCTTGGTTTCGAAGCAGCAACAGACGAAGCTTGTGTTGTTCAATATTATGAAGTGCCAAACTTTGTAAGTGTCGGTGGCAGATCACTTGCAAACGCAATCTGCGAACAATTGCGCCAACGCGTACCTGAGATCGTGGTACACACAGAGGGTATTCGCCACTCCGCTTTACGCGAGACGCGTATGCCTGCGGTGTTGTGTTCGCTGGCGCCCATGTCGATTATTTCGCTCAAAACATCGGGTATTGCCCTCGCTGTGCAGGTCGCTCTTTCCCAATGGTGGCAAGCACCAACGAGTACATAACACCAATCCTTATTATCTGAGCCAGATGGCACGAGGATTGCCGACGGACCACAACTAGCATCGTTCAACGCATGGGATCTGACAACTCTGCCGACTGGTCGTCGGTTGAATTGGCCCGACAAATGGGTCGAACAATGGCAGGCAGGGTCGGTGCTACTCAAGATTCCGATACAGATTCGTCTGCTTCGCCCGATGATATATCTTCCGGCACACACAATGGTCATAAAACCACTGTGGGAACAACGGCACTTGCAATTGGTGCACTTGGAGTTGTGTACGGAGACATCGGCACCAGTCCCCTTTATGCGTTAAAAGAAGCATTCACTGAAAAATCGCACACATTGATGGTCGACAAAATCAATGTCTATGGCGTGTGTTCATTGGCATTTTGGTCGCTCATCATCATTATCTCTGTGAAGTATCTGATGTTCGTGATGCGTGCAGACAACCGCGGCGAAGGTGGCATCTTGGCCCTCACTGCATTGGTCATGCCACGACGTGGAAATACCGTTGCGCGCGCAGGCGTTTTGGTGGGGCTTGGCATTTTCGGCACTGCGCTTCTGTATGGCGATGGCATGATCACGCCTGCTATTTCAGTGTTAAGTGCTGTTGAGGGTCTTGAAGAAGTGTCAACGCGTTTCACAGACTGGGTGGTGCCGATTGCTGTTGTCATTCTTGTTGCGTTGTTTCTCGTGCAACGTCGAGGCACTGCAGTCGTTGCGCGCATCTTTAGCCCAGTGATGATGGTGTGGTTCACCGTGCTCGCAGTCTTGGGTGTTTCAAAGATCATTGGTAACCCGGAAATTATTCAATCGATCAATCCGTTTTATGCAGTGCAGTTTTTTACGCACGAACCCATGAAGGCTTTTTTATCACTGGGCTCGATTTTTCTTGTGGTCACCGGTGGTGAAGCGTTGTATGCAGACATGGGACACTTTGGTCGACGACCCATTGCATACGGATGGTATTTCCTCGTACTTCCTGCATTGGTGTTGAATTACTGGGGTCAAGGCGCATTGCTTCTTGAAGAACCAGAGGCTGTAGAAAGCGTGTTTTTCAGAATGGCACCTGAACCATTGCTATTACCGCTGGTCATTCTTGCAACAATGGCCACCATCATCGCCTCACAAGCGCTGATTTCAGGGGTGTTCTCATTAACAAAACAAGCTGTCCAGCTTGATTACTTACCACGCATTGCGATTCGTAATACGTCTCAAGAGCACTCTGGGCAAATTTATGTTCCATTGGTCAACTGGGTGTTGATGGTTGCATGTGTTGCGTTGGTTGTTGGTTTTCGATCATCAAGCAATCTTGCTGCTGCATACGGAATTGCCGTCACAATGACAATGGTTATTACAACATTGATCTTCTACCGCTTTCTCACTGATCGACGTCAGTGGCCGCGTTATCGCGCATTCCTCATCTGTGTTCCATTGCTCATCGTGGAACTTGGATTCTTCAGTGCAAACATTGTGAAGATTCCAAAGGGCGGATGGCTGGCGCTCGCTGTGGGGTTCATTCTCATGATTCAGATGCAAACGTGGCGACGTGGCCGCGCTGTTGTTGCCGCACGCATTCATCGCGGCGAGCAGCCAATCGCGCAAGTGCTTGATGAAACAGTTGGTGTGAAGCGTGTTGATGGCACTGCCGTGTTTTTGTTCAAAGATTTAGGAAAAGCACCACCGGCACTTGTAAACAACTTGCATCACAATAAGGTGCTGCATAAAACAACATTGATTGTGTCCGTGGAAACCGCCGACGAACCACGCGTTCCCCTTGACGAACGCTGGGAATTGACAAAGATTGAACCTGGCGTGTTTGTGGTGCAGTTGGAATTTGGATTCATGGAAGAACCGAATGTTCCTCAGGCGCTTCTTCTTATTCAACATCGAGAAATCACCTTGGATCTCGACACGATCACCTACTTCATCGGCCACGAATCGATCGTTGCGGGTAAAGCTCCGTCGATGCATCCGTTGCTAGAACATCTCTTTGTCCTGCTCAACCGATCAGCCGATAGTGCTGTTCGTTTCTTCCACTTACCTGCTGACCAGGTTTTCGAGGTAGGAACTCGCGTCGAAATCTAGGTTTCGTTAATAGACTTACATGACGCACGTCACTTACTTGTGTAATACAATTTTTCCACAGAATATTCACAGACTGTGGACTTGAGCATTGGCCACATGTGGCTTACTCACAACCTCAGGTTGAAAGTTGTGTCAGGCGCTACGCGCCTTCAGTCTTTGTCTTTTGGCCTCAGATACCTTCGGTCCTGTCAGGCGCTACGCGCCTTCAGTCATAGTCCTGTAGATGCGTTCGAGGTCTTCGAGATCGGCAAAGTCGACAGAGATTCGGCCGCGTTTACCCGCCATTGACACCGACACCTTGGTTGCCAAGAAGTCTGCAAGCAAGTTTTCCAGTTCCAGTAGCCCGGCGGGACGTAATGGCGTTGGCGACGGAGCCTTTTCTGGCTTCACCGCCCGCACGCCCTGTCGAACTGCGTCTTCGGTGGCGCGCACCGACCACTCGCCTTTCACCGCGTCGGCGGCAAACTGCTCCATCAACTTATTGTCATCACACGACAACAAGGCTTTGGCATGTCCCGCTGACAAACGGCCATCAGCGAGATACCCCTGAACAGTGGCGGGCAATGTGAGAAGCCTTAGTGCATTTGTGACTGCAGACCGGCTCTTGCCGACGCGTTTAGCAACCATTTCATGGGTGAGCCCAAAATCTTCTGCGAGCTGCTGATATGCAGAAGCCTCTTCCAAAGCAGTGAGATCCTGACGATGCAGGTTTTCCACCAACGCTTGTTCCACGGAGTCAAGTTCGGTGACTTCGCGCACCACAACGGGCACCATCGACAACTTCGCCCGCTGAGCCGCCCGCCATCTGCGTTCGCCGGCAATGAGTTGATAGTTGCCGGCCGAGACTTCGCGCACGAGGAGTGGCTGCAAGACGCCAATTTCTTTGATCGATGCGGCAAGTTCTTTCAATGAGTCTTCATCAAAATGCACACGTGGTTGGTGCGGATTGGGTTCGATAGACCCCACGGGAATTTCACGCAGAGCCGAATCGGGTAACGGTGAATCAGACGGTGAGATTTTGTTGACCGGTGGAGAAGACTTAGTAGTTTCTTGCAACTTACTACTGGAAGCCGGCCGTTCTTGCTCGCGTGGGGGCATTGAAGTCGGTGGTGCGTCAGTAGGTGGTACACCGGTGGGAATGAGGGTCGACAATCCTCTACCGAGCTTGCGGCGTTCGGCCATTGGTCAACTCCTTTGCAACATCACGATATGCCTTGGCACCTTTGGATGAACTGGCATGTTTGAGAACCGACATTTCCATAGATGGAGCCTCTGCCAACTTCACGTTGTAGGGAATCACCGCTTTAAATACCTTGTCACCGAAGGCAGCTCGTAATTCCGATTCCACCTCAGATGACAATTTCTTGCTCGCCTCCGACATGGTTAATAGATAATGGCCAATTGCAATCTTGGGATTAAGAGCTTGGCGTACCTGATTGATCACTTCGCTGAGATCGCGTAAACCTTCAAGCGCAAAATAATGCGTCTGTACTGGTGCCAATATGGTATCGGCAGCCATAAACGCATTCACAGTCAGACGACCAAGCGTGGGTGGGCAGTCAAGAAGGACGTAATCCCATTCGTCAGTACACGCATTGATTGCCTCACGTAGACGAGGAGTGGGGAACATCTCGCCCACCAACATTGCTTCCACCTCGGCCAATTCCTGCCGAGCAGGGGCCGGAGCGACAAACAGGTTTTTTTCCGCAGTGGGTTCGATGATGTTCTCGAGTTTTTCTTCCTGGCGCAAGACTTCAGCAATCGTCGGGGCATCTTCGGGTGGATGAATCCCCAACCCCGACGACGCGTTACCCTGTGGGTCAAGGTCAATGATGAGGGTGCGGAACCCCAACTCAGCAAGGGCTGCGCCCAGATTGATGGCGGTGGTGGTTTTGCCCACGCCTCCCTTTTGGAGGGAGATGGCAATCACGGTGGCGGTCATACAGTGACATCGTACCGCTTCCATGTGGCAGAACTGTGGATATCTTTTTACCAGAATGTTCCACGTGGAACATTCTGAAGGTTTTCAGGATGGCAATTGTTCCACGTGGAACATTGCAATCCCTTGTAAATACTGGGGTTGAGCGAATCCAAGCTCCGCAACAAGCTCATCTGGCCATCGGGAAGCATCGGTCACAGGTGGCTCCGTCACCACAAAGCGACCCCCGATCGAAAGAAAGGGACGTGCAGCCCGGAGGGTGATTTCCGGTGGTCCAAAGCCTCGCGACACGACCGCCCCACACTTTCCTCGATACTCCTCGTCCCGAGCAAGATCATCGACATCAGCTGTCACCACGGTGACCCGGTCGGCAACTCCCAGCGCAATCACTGCCCGTGCTAATTCGTCCATCCGCGTCGCTCGACGATCAACGAGCACCAGTTGAAGGTCGGGGCGCTCCACAGCAATGACAAGTCCTGGTATTCCGGCCCCGGTCCCCATGTCGAGGACCCGACCCGTCACCTCGGCAAGTGCAGGGAGAAAATGCCGAGCATGGTCAATCACTTCCGATATCGGACGATCACCGAGAGTTCCCAGCCGCTGAGCGCGCGTCAGCACCTCGTGTAACTGGGCTGTATTGCTCAATTGATTATTCCATCAAGATTGAGCCAGATGCCGAGAGCGGCTCAGGCGTCAGCTGGTTCGACCACGATCCGTCGGCGTGGTTCTTCGCCTTCGGAACGGGTTTGCACACCATCAACTTCCATCAAGGTGTCATGGACAACCTTGCGGTCTGCTGACGGCATCGGTTCGAGCACCCGGGATTCTCCGGTTTCCTTCACGTCTTCTGCCACCTTCAACGCAAAGCGTGACAACGCTTCGCGACGACGCTCGCGATATCCGGCAATGTCAATACGCAAACGGGTTTCCTGGTCTCCCAAGCGACGCTGGCTTGCCACGCGAGTGAGGTCTTGAATGGCTAACAGTGTGGAACCCCGCGGGCCCACCATCAGACCAAGTTCCTCACCGTCAACGCGAGCCTCAATTTCTTCTTCATTCCGCTCGATCAGAACATCTGCTGTCACACCAAACGCGGTGACGAGGCCTTTCAAAAACTCGGTAGCTGCCTCGGTCACCAAGTTGGGATCAACAGGCTCGCGGGGTGCACGATCTTCATCATCACGGGGCGGACGCTCTGCGCGCGGTGCGCGGGCCGGACGGTCCCCACGCTCGGTTCGCTCACCAGTGCGCGGGCGACGGTTGTTGCCATTGCCACTGCTGTTACCGTTGCCATTTCGTTCTTTGGGCGAACGTGTGTTCGATGTACGGCGACGGTCATTGCGCTCGGTCTTTCCGCGCGGGGTAGTGGGACGCACCCACGCACGCACGCGTGCTTCACCGCGGACGCGACCAAAGAGACCAGCTGATGGTTCTTCGAGCACTTCGAACTCTGCGTCATCTTCTGCCACGCCAAGCTGATCAATAGCTTCGCGTTTTGCATCTTCAATTGTTTTTCCGGTTGTTTCTACTGATCGCATGATTAGTTATGCCTTATGTGAGTGTGTGATTGACCAACGGCCAGATCACACGAGGATCTTTTACTTATTACGTTTGCTCGGCGGAACCGCACGAGCACCGGGACGAGCCGGTTTACCACTAGGTGTGGGACGATTTTTTGGTGCAGTGACACGCTTGCTTTGAATCGCTGGTGTCGAAGGAGTGTCGTCTTTTTTCTTAGCGGTAATTTCTTTGTTCTTATCGTCGTCTTTCATCTCGCGCGCTTTGACGCTCGCGGCTTGTGCTTGACGACCAATGGAGTGGTCACTGCCATAGAAACGTTTCGTGATGTAGTACTGCTGGGCGATGCGCACCAACGCCTGAGTGATGTAATAAAACACAAGGCTGGTCGGCAAAAACAGCTGAAACAGTGCAAATACCACAGGTAAGTACTGCATGATTTTTGCCTGCACTGGCGACATCGATGGGCTAGTGACACGGCTCGCAACCATGCGCTGTTGCAAGAAGAACAATCCGGCCAACACAACAATCAACAACGCGTACCAAATACCCGTTGCAAAATCTTCGCTCATTGCTTTTGCTGGTGAAATCGCAAGGTTCAGACCAAACGACACCATTTCGGTTGCTTGGTCAAGGTCTTTGTACAACGATGAATCTTTGGAGATGTAACCAGGATCAAGTGTTCCGTCATCGCCCATGCGACCCAACTGGTTGAGTACGCGGAACATAATGATGAACACCGGCATTTGTGCAAGAAGTGGCAAACATGATGCAAGGGGGTTGACCTTGTGCTCTTGATAGAGCTTCATCATCTCTTGGTTCATCTGTTGGCGATCACCGCGGTACTGATTTTGAATCCGACGCATCTCTGGTTGCAGGCGTTGCATCTCGAGCATGCCCTTGGTGCTCTTTAACGTGAGCGGGGTGATGAGCAACATGACAGCAACGGCCACCAGCGAAATCGCGATGGCATAGTTGCTAATCCATTCATAAAAAGTGGCGATCAGCCAGGCGGCGGCTTGAAACATGGTTGGTCTTTCTAGATTTCTCGTGCGATGGACGCATCGCGAACGGCGGATGGAACGGGGTCAACACCCGATGGCCCAAATGGGCGGCATCGGGCAAGACGACGAATGGTGAGCCATGATCCTTTGGCAGCACCATGGGTCTCGATGGCTTCACACGCATAATGCGAACAAGAGGGCCAAAAACGACACGGGGAGGGGCGACCCTCACGACCTTTTTGGTACAAAGAAATACCCGATAGCAAGAATCGCTTCATCGGATGCCGGCTTTTGTGCATTTACGCACAAGTGTGTTCATATCGTGAGACAACTCATCAAATGACATGTGCGTTGCTTTAGGAGATGCACTGATGACATACCACCCCGGCTGCAAATCTTCGGTGTGATTCTTCACAAGTTCACGAAGTTGACGGCGTAAGCGATTGCGACGTACGGCAGAGCCCACTTTTCGCCCAAGGGCATAGCCCACATGGGGCTGGTGGCAAGATTCATCGAGAAGCATGGTGCAAGACAACACAGTGGACCGAACTCGGATACCTTCGCGGCGAACCCGCCCAAAGGCTGACCGTGTCTGGATACGACCGATCAATGGCTAAGGCGGTGGCGACCCTTGGCACGACGAGCCTTCAAAATGGCGCGGCCGGCACGGGTGGACATACGGTGGCGAAAGCCGTGCTTACGGCTTTGCTTGCGATTGTTGGGTTGAAAGGTGCGCTTCATGGCGCCTCCTCTTGGGCAAAAGCTCCCACGCAAATGAGGGCGGATCGGACTAGCAAAGAACACAGGCTAGAGCGAAAGGGGGCCCAGTCACAACACGACAATGGTGTCCATATGGCTCGCGCGAGAATGGACACTTAGGCCGGCTGTCAATTTTTCACTATCCACAGATCCTGCTACGTTCAGATCTCCCACGGTTTCCCTGTGGGGGCGTATCCACACCCTGTGGATAGTGCTGTGGAGATGGGAGATAGCTGTGTCTGATCATGAAGCATTGTGGAATGCCACATCACAATTGCTGAAGGCACAGGTGTCAGAAGGTGTGTGGTACTCCACATTCAACGACGTTCTTGCGCTTGCGAGCGACGAAGACTCCCTTCGCATCCAGGTACCAAATGCTCACGTGCGCGACCGCATTGTTACCCGTTATCGCCCACTTGTTCTCGATGCACTTGATGAAATCGGCGAAAGCGATCGTGAACTTATCGTCGAAATCGGTGCCGCACATTCTTCCATCATCAATGTTGACTCCGACAGCTCATCGTCGACATCTTCTTCCGACACAAACAGTGAAAACACAGCAAAAGCCAGTAACGGTAAGGGTTTGGTCGTAGGCCTGAATCCTCGTTACACCTTTGACAATTTCGTGAAAGGTGCCTCAAACCAGTTCGCTCTTGCGGCCGCGTTGCGTGTTGCAGAAACCCCAGCGCGTTCATACAACCCGCTGTTCATTTACGGTTCAGCTGGTCTTGGCAAGACTCACCTGTTGCAGGCCATTGGTTGGTACGTGCATGATCACTACGCCCACTACGAAGTTCGTTACGTCTCTACCGAAACATTTTTGAATGAATACGTCGATGCGATTCGTACAAACACCACTGCTGCGTTCAAACGCCGCTATCGCGATGTCGATGTTCTCCTCATTGACGACATCCAGTTCATGGAAGGAAAAGAAGGTCTTCAGGAAGAGTTTTTCCACACCTTCAACTCGCTCCACGGAGCCAACAAACAGATCGTCATTTCCTCTGATCGCATGCCAGATGCAATTCCCACCCTGGAAGATCGCCTTCGTGGCCGCTTCCGTTGGGGTCTCATCACCGACATTCAGCCACCAGATCTCGAGACCCGTCTTGCGATTTTGCGAAATAAGGCCGAACGCGACAACACCCCACTCGACGCCGAGGTGCTCGAGTTCATTGCTTCCAACATCACCTCCAACATCCGTGAATTGGAAGGTGCTCTCATCCGCATCACCGCCTATGCCAACCTCACCCGCGAACCAGCAACGGTGGATATGGCAAAGCAACAATTGAGCGATCTCTTAACCGAATCAGCGCCTAAAAATCGCACCGACGAGGAAATGCTTGCTGAAATGGCAGACATCCTTGGGTTCACCGTGGAGTCGCTCAAAGGCAAGAGCCGCCAACGACCACTCGTAGCTGCCCGCCAGATCTCGATGTATGTCTTCCGAGACATGACCGAGTTGTCGTACCCGGCAATTGCTCGATTGTTCGGTGGTCGCGACCACACCACCGTGATCCACGCAGTGGAAAAGACTCAACGGTTGATGCGTGAAAACAAAGCCACGTATGACCAAGTCACCAGCATTATCACCCAATTGAAGAGTTCATAACATGTCTCAACCCCGTGTGGACAGCCTGTGAATCACACGGGGACAACATGTCATTCATATGGGATAACGCAGCGGTTGCCCACACATCACCCACACCCAACGAAATGACACACGTGCAACATGTGACAACACCACTGCACTCATACACACGCCAGTGTCATGCTGGTGTTGGGATTGCCAATGTTTCCCACAATCCACAGCACTTATTACCACTATTAGACATATGACATTCATATCGATACCAGTGGTAATCAGCCCAAACCACAACACCATCTACAATCAAAGAATCTGACAGGAAAGAACGCCGATGAAATTCAGAAGCGAACAAGGGATTTTGGCCGAGGCATTAGGAGCTCTTGCACGTATTGCCTCCACCCGTAATGCCGGTACTCCCGCATTGTCAGGAGTCAAGATGCAATTGTCGGGTGACACACTTTCTATGTCAAGCACCGACAACGACATCGCGTTGCAATTTACGGTTCCAGTTGGTGGCGAATCTGATGGCACGACGTTGTTGAATGCGCGCCTCTTTAATGAAATCGTGCGCTCGCTTCCAGCGGGAAAGATCACCGTTGACGTGTCGGGTGAAACAGCCTCGTTGTCGTCTGGTCGATCACAGTTCACAGTTCACACGTTGAACGATATGGAATTTCCTCGTCTCGCACCCGCTCCCACCAATCCAGTCACGTTGCCGTCAAAAGATTTGAAGCACGCATTGTCACAAGTTGTGCGAGCAGCAAGCGACGATATCAACAAACAAAACCTCACTGCCGTGTTGCTGTCATCTGAGGCCGGCGCATTTCGTCTTGTTGCAACCGATGGTTTCCGTCTTGCAGTACGTGATCTACCCGACACCACGATCTTGGCAAATGATTCAACGTTTCTTATTCCAAGCCGAGCGTTTATTGAACTGCAGCGTTTGCTAGACCTCAGTGACGAAGTATCAATTCGTTTTGGTGAACTTGAGACAACATTTGAGTCACCAACAATGCAACTCACCACACGTCTTATTAACGCTACATATCCGCAATACAAACCGTTGATCGAATCACCGTGTCCAAACAAGTGCATTACCGAACGCATTCCCTTTATGGAAGCTGTTCGTCGAAGCCAGGTGTTTGCACGTGACAATACGCCTGTACGCATCACGATGAATAACGATGGTATTCGCTTGATGGTGCAAACAACTGATGGCAACACCAGTGTTGAAGATGTTGATGCGTCATACAACGGCGAAGAAATCACGCTGGCATTTAACCCCGCGTATTTGCACGACGGCGCCGACGCAATCACTAGTGACGAAATTTCGATCGAAACAAATTTGTCAAACAAGCCCGCTGTGTTGCGCGGTGTAAACGATTCCACATATTTGTATTTGTTAATGCCACAACGCATCTGATGCGTTATTGCAATAAAGCAGTATGTAAATAGTCATGGTCATACGTCGTATCGAACTCACGAACTTTCGTGTGTACGAACACGTTGTTCTAGATCTCCACAGTGGTGTTACTGCGATCATCGGAAAAAATGGTCAAGGAAAAACATCACTGGCTGAAGCAATGAGTTATCTCGCAACACTTGCAAGTTTTCGGGGCGTGCCAAATGAGGCACTAGTTCGTGAGGGCACAGACACCGCATACATACGCGCCGACATTCGTCATGATGATGGACGAGAAATTTTGGTGGAAGCCGAAATCAATCGGGCCGGACGAAACCGTGTGCTGGTAAACAAGCAACGACTGGCACGCGTTCGTGATCTTTTGGGTGTTGTGCGCACGACAGTGTTTGCGCCAACAGATTTAGGAATGGTGTTTGAAGGCCCATCAACACGACGCACTTTGTTAGACGATGCGCTTGTAGCACTCACACCATCAAACGACGCTGTGCGATTGGAAGTAGATCGCATTGTGCGCCAACGAAATGTCCTTCTTCGCCAATCGGGTGGTCGACTCACCGACGACATCGCAATGACACTTGATGTGTGGGATCAAAAATTTGCACAATCAGGAACCGTGCTCGGAGATGCACGCGCGCGCCTTGTGGCTCAACTCACCCCGCATGTGTGCCGCGCGTATGAACTACTCGCGGGCGAGCCCACCCGTATCGATGTGATGTATGAACCCCAATGGCGCATTATTGGGCTGGCCCACGCTCTGGCCGAGGCGCGCGGTGAAGATCTACGTCGTGGCGTGTCGACGGTGGGACCCCATCGCGACGACGTGGTGCTCCACATAAAGGGCATGTCCGCGCGGTCCCATGCCTCACAGGGAGAGAGCCGCACGTTGGCCCTTGCTGTGCGCCTTGGCATTCATACCCTGGTCACCGAGCACGTGGGCACCCCGCCGCTATTGGTTCTCGACGACGTGTTGTCAGAGCTCGATGCCTCGCGGGCCGAAGCGTTGTTACGTCACATGCCCCCAGGCCAGGTGGTGATTACCTCGGCCACAGTTTTGCCACCAGCGGCCCACCCCGATGCCACACTGGTGATCGACCACGGCACCATTACCTGAGCACTATCACTGAACCACCCGAACATGAACGACTTTTCACACAACCGCCAGCCCAAAGACCCCGTTCCATTGTCGGAGCACCTCAACACCGCCATGCGCCGAATCAACATGGGCGACACTCAGGCTGTAGGGGGATTATTCGGACAATGGCGCGAGATCGTGGGTGACCCCATCGCCGACAATGTCACTCCCGTGCGCCTCGACGACAAACGATTAGTTGTAGAGGTCAGCGAACCTGCATGGGCGACGCAATTTAAGTTCCTCGAACAACAAGTAATTCACACATTGCGCGAGCGACTTGGTGACGTTGTCGACGTCATTGATGTTCGTGTGTCACGCGCACGCCGATAGCAAACATATTTCTCATAAATCGTGAGAACACTTTGCGACAAACAGCAAATAGCACCGTAATAAATAGACAACTTGGTAGGATGTGAAGCAGCATGGCTGCAGCAAAAAAGTCGCCGTCGAAGAACCCCACCGCCGATTACGGCGCGAAAGATATTCAGGTTCTCGAAGGTCTAGATCCCGTTCGTAAACGTCCCGGTATGTATATCGGAAGCACCGGATTAGCCGGGCTTCACCATCTCATCTGGGAGGTTGTCGACAACTCCATCGATGAAGCAATGGCGGGTTTTTGTACCCGCGTGGGCATCACTCTCACCGACGACGGTGGCTGTTGCGTGGATGACAACGGTCGCGGAATCCCTGTCGATCCCTACCCGTCGGGACCACACAAGGGTAAAAGTGCCGCCGAGGTTGTTCTCACCGTGTTGCACGCAGGTGGCAAATTTGGCGGCGAGGGGTACAAGGTGTCGGGCGGCCTTCACGGTGTGGGCGTCAGCGTGGTCAATGCGCTCTCTAGCCGTGTGCTTCTTGAAATCGATCGCGACGGCGACCGCTATCAGCAAGAGTTTCGCGACGGCGGCAAGCCCAAATCAAAACTTGCCAAGGTCGGTAAAACTCCTGCGAAAGGTCGAAAGACTGGCACCACCGTCACGTTCTGGCCAGACGCCACCATCTTTGCGTCTGAAGGAACAGAGTTTGTTGCGCGCACCGTGCTCGAGCGTTTGCAGACCATGGCGTTTCTCAACAAGAGCTTGGAAGTGGTGTTCACCGACGAACGTCCCAGCAAAGAACAAACCGTCACTTATCAATACAAGGGCGGCATTGTCGACTTTGTGAAGCACTTGAACGCGTCGAAAGAGTCGTTGTTTAACAAAGTTGCGCACTTCGAAGAAGAAGATGAAGACGAAGGCCAAGAAATAGGTGTAGCCATTCAGTGGAACACCGGTTACTACGAAGGCATTCACGGATACGCAAACGGCATTTCCACCATTGAAGGCGGCATGCACGTTGAAGGGTTCAAGACCGCGCTGACATCAGTGATCAACAAGTACGCACGCGACAAAAACTTGTTGAAAGAAAAAGACGACAATCTTCTTGGTGAAGACATTCGTGAAGGCATAACCGCCATCATCGCGGTGAAGTTGCGCGAGCCACAGTTTGAAGGACAAACAAAAGCAAAACTGGGCAACGTGTCCATGCGCTCGTTTGTGCAAAAGAGCACCAACAAATACTTGGCCGAATGGCTTGAAGAAAATCCCACCGAAGCAAACCGTGTTGTCAAAAAAGCAATCGCTGCAGCACAAGCGCGTCTTGCAGCAAAGAACGCACGTAATGCAGTGCGTCGTAAGACGGCGTTGTCTGGTGCGGGTATGCCCGACAAGTTAAAAGACTGTTCGAGTGGCAAACCAGACGAAAGCGAATTGTTCATTGTGGAAGGTGACTCGGCTGGCGGTACCGCAGTCGACGCACGTGATCCGCGCACACAAGCAATTCTGCCTATTCGCGGAAAGATCTTGAACGTCGAACGTGCGCGGCTCGACAAGATGTTGAAGAACAACGAAATTCAGGCACTCATTACAGCAATCGGTGGTGGCGTAGGCGACGAGTTCGATGTCACCAAGGCGCGGTATCACAAGATCATCGCGTTGGCAGACGCCGATGTTGATGGCAGCCACATTCGTACGTTGTTGCTCACGTTCTTTTACCGGCAGATGCGTCCGCTGGTAGAAGCGGGTTACATCTACATCGCTCAACCGCCGTTGTATTCAACCGAGATTGGCAAAGAAAAGATCTATCTCAAAGATGATGTCGCAAAGGGCGAGTTCTTAAAAGAAAAGCCCAACCACAAAAAAGAGTTCCAGCGACTCAAAGGTTTGGGTGAAATGGACTGGCAAGAACTGCGTAGCACCACCATGGACTCCACATCACGCACGTTGTTGCAAGTGACGGTGGAAGAAGCAGCAATTGCAGACGAAGTAGTGAGTGTGCTCATGGGCGACGACGTCGAGAGTCGCAAAAAGTTCATCACCACAAACGCACGTGACGTGCGCAACTTGGACTTCTAAAGGGGATTGACAATGAGTGATGCAGGCAATCCGAATCTGTTTGATCAAATCCAACCTGTGCCGTTACAAGATGAAATGGAGCGGTCGTTCCTCGACTATTCCATGTCGGTCATCATGTCGCGCGCGTTGCCCGATGTGCGTGACGGTCTCAAACCCGTGCACCGACGCATCATTTGGGACATGGAGCAACAGGGCTTTCGTCCCGACCGTCCATTTGTAAAGTGCGCACGCGTTACCGGTGACACCATGGCGCGGTATCACCCACATGGCGACTCTGCTATCTATGACGCATTGGTGCGTATGGCTCAACCATTCTCATTGCGTCACCCATTGATTGACTTCCACGGCAACTACGGATCTCCCGACTTTGGTCCCGCTGCTGCGCGTTACACCGAATCACGTCTTCATCAATTAGCGATGCGCCTACTTGATGGCATCGACGAGAACACCGTCGACATGATTCCCAACTACGACGGCACCACCGAAGAACCACAGGTGCTACCGGCGCGATTCCCCAACCTGTTGGTGAATGGAAGTCAGGGTATTGCTGTTGGCATGGCCACGTCTATTCCGCCGCACAACTTGGGTGAAGTTATTGATGCATGCATGCACATCATCGATAACCCCAAGGCAACATCAGACGACCTCATGAAGTTTGTGTCGGGTCCCGACTTCCCAACAGGCGGCTACATCCTTGGTCGTGCCGGTATGCAAGATGCATATCGCACTGGTCGCGGAAGCATCAAAACACGCGCGAAGGTGACCATCGAAGAAGGTCGCGGCGGCCGCATGGAGATTCAGGTCACCGAGCTTCCATATCAAACAAGTTGTTCGTCCATTGCGTCTCGCATTCAAGAACTTGTTGACGGTGGAGATCTCGATGGCATTGCAGATGTGAACGACGCATCATCTGGTGGTGCCACCAACCTGATCATCACATTGAAGCGCGATGCCAATGCCAATGTGGTGTTGAACAATCTCTTTAAGTTGACGTCGCTTCAAACCAGTTTCCCTGTGAACATGGTTGCTTTGGTCGACGGCGTGCCTCGCACACTCAACCTTGCCGATGCAGTTAATGGGTATGTCAATCACCAGCTCGAGGTGGTGACGCGCCGCACGCAATATCGCCTTGATAAAGCTCGTGATCGCGGACATATCTTGGAAGGCCGCCTGAAGGCACTCGATGTCATCGACAAGATCATTGCGCTCATTCGAAAGAGTGAAGACGCAGGTGCTGCAAAAGATGCGCTGATGAAAAAGCCATACGAGTTCAGCGAACGTCAAGCAATCGACATTCTCGATATGCAACTGCGCCAACTCACACGTTTGTCACGCATCGACATCGAAAAAGAATTGACCGATGTGCAAAGCCGCATCAAAGAATACGAAGCGATCCTGAAGAGCGACAAGAAGTTGCGCGAAGTAATCAAGACAGAACTTGCGTCAGTGCGCAAAGAGTTCGCCACCGAACGTGTGTGCAAAGTCATCAATGATGTTGGCGAGATGAGCCTTGAAGATCTCGTCGACGACAAAGAACTCGTTGTTGTTATGACACAGGCCCAATACGTGAAAGCTGTACCAGCAAGTTCATTCCGCACACAATCACGCGGTGGTCGTGGCGTAAAAGGTGCGACGTTGAAAGAAGACGACCTCGTGCGTCGTGTGTTATTTACAACCTCGCATGCGCATCTGTTGTTCTTTTCTAATCGTGGGCGCGTGTACAAGATTCGTGCTGCAGACATTCCCGAGCGTGAGCGCACAGCCAAAGGTATTCCTATTGTCAACTTGCTGCCGTTGCAAGCGGGTGAAACCGTGCAGGCCATTATCGACACGCGCGAATTCCCGGGCGAGCGCTATTTGTTCTTTGCAACACGCAGTGGTCAGGTAAAAAAGACCGCCTTCGACGCTTACAACTCCAGTCGTCGCGATGGCATCATTGCGCTCAACTTGAAAGATGGCGACGAGTTGGTGCGCGTAATTGAAACCACCGGCGATGACGACATTTTCATGGTGAGTCGCAGCGGTCAAACCATTCGCTTCACCGAACAAGAAGTGCGCCCCATGGGTCGCACAGCAGCTGGAGTGCGCGGTATGAAGTTGCGCGCAGACGATGCAGTGGTGTCGATCGACGCGGGTCGCGAAGATCACTCACTTCTCATTGTTACCGATGCTGGTTATGCCAAGCGCACGCCTATTCCGCAATACCCGCGTAAGGGTCGCGGAGGGCAAGGTGTGATCGGAGTCAAAGTCACCGGCAAGAAAGGCAAAGTTGTTGCTGCCTTCATGGTGGGCGATGACGATGAAATTGTTGCCATTGCATCAAACGGTGTCACCATTCGTACAAAGGCAAATGAGATCTCAAGTCAGGGTCGCGCAGCAACAGGTGTGCGTCTCATGAACGTTGACGAAGGGCAGTCTGTCGCATCGGTGGCACCCATCCTCAGCGTTGATGACGAATAATCTTTGCGTTACCACTCGCACAACTGAGCGTTCATCACAACAGCGTTCAGCACAGCGTGGATTACAACCGCGTTCTTCACAACATGGCTCGATCACATCGATGACGTTGGCGTGGTGGGCAATCACCGTGTTATCGATTGTTGCAATCTCACACACTGGTCGCGAGTTGTTATCGCGACAGCACGCACAACACGCAGCAGATGCAGTTGCGCTGGCATGGGTGTCGCGCGGTAGCAATGCCGGCCAGACGGTGGCAAACGCATATGACGCAATAGTGACACGGGCGAAAGATGAGGGCAGTCGTGTACGTGTATGGGTAACACGAGGTGACCACAAAGCGTCTGCCACCGCGCAATACACTCAATAACGTGAACGACACCAACGGCAAATCTCGCAGACGCGTTCGTCGTGTCACGCGAATCGTGCGCGAGATTGATCCGTGGAGTGTGTTCAAAGTGGGCATCATCTTTCACTTTGTGCTGTATGTAGTGGGCATGGTGTCACTCGTGTTGTTGTGGAACGTGGCTAATGCAACCGGCACTATCAACAACGTCGAGAACTTTCTTGAATCATTTGGGTGGGACACCTTCGAATTCAAAGGTGGCGAGCTCTTCCGCAACGTGTGGATCTTGGGATTGTTTTGGGTGGTGCTTGGCACTGGCATTTGGGTGCTTCTTGCGATTGTTTTCAACCTCATCACCGAATTAGTTGGCGGCGTTCGCGTGTCGGTGCTGGAAGAAGAAGTAGTTGAGCGGGTTGTCGAACCCGACCAATGACCCGTTAGGCTAAAACGCTCTGGGGCTATAGCTCAGTCGGTTAGAGCGCATCCCTGATAAGGATGAGGTCACAAGTTCGATTCTTGTTAGCCCCACCATGAAATTCATTCGTCGTGTCATTTTCGCCGCATCTGTAGCGGGCATCATCGCTGGCATTTTGCGTGTGCGCGGCAAGGGTGGTGTGCCCCCGCAACAAGGCGGATGGCGCGAGGTCACTCCAAAACAGTGACATACGCAGTTGTTGGTTCCGGAGTTGTTGGCACGCGTGTAGTGCAACACCTCACATCGCTTGGTCTTGCGCCTGCGTTGTATTCACATAAGCAACGCACAGAGTTGTTATCAAAATCTGTTGTGGTTCTTGCGTGCGCGCGACCTCACGCGCAACTTGCCACCATGCTTATTGACGAAGGCGTTTCTGTTGTGTCGGTGAGCGACAACGTGTCCGACATCATGGATCTGCTTGCACTTCATGATCGTGCAGTGGCACATAATGCGCGATTAGTACCCGGAGCCGCGTGTGTTCCCGGCATGAGCGGGCTCTTGGTGTCACATGTTGCAAAAGCATTCGATGTGATGGACGAAGTACACGTTGCAGTGCACGGCACGGGTGGTCCGTCGTGTGCGCGTGAACATCACGATTCATTGTCGGGTCGCGCATTTGGCTGGCACGATGGTGAATGGATCGAACGTCCCTCTGGTAGTGGTCGCGAGTTGTGTTGGTTTCCCGATCCCATCGATGCAAAAGACTGCTATCGCTATGCGAGCGCCGAACCAATGTTGTTGCAGCGCATTGCTCCATCACTGCAACGCATCACCGCGCGCGTGTCTGCAACTAGACGCGATCGTCTCACCGCACACTTACCGATGCTGTCGCCTCCCCATGCCGAAGGTGGCGTGGGTGGTTTGCGCGTAGAAGCACGTGGCTCACGTAACGGAGTGCGCCACAACGAGATCGTTGGCATGGCAGAAAAGGTGGCATCAGTTGCCGCCGCTGTTGCAGCACACACCGCTCTTCGCGTGGGCGATTGTGCACCGGGGGTACATGTGCTGGGCGAAGCGACATTGCCAAACGCCGACATCTTGACCGCAGTCTTGGCCTCTGGCCTGACCTTGCATCAATTCGTCGGTCATGAGTGACCGCAATCGGCACGGGACACGAATAGACATTCTCATTAGTTCTCATTACTAGTGATTCTCGCTAGCCTTGAGGCGTGCACAACCACAACCATCACAACGATGCGCTCTACAAAGACATCGCTGCTCGTTTGATGGCTGCGGGACAGCGTTTCACCACCAACCGTCGCACCATTGTCGATGCTTTGTGCGGGGGCGATCGACCTCTATCGATTCCCGAGATCTTGAAGGCCACGTCGTTGGCGCAGTCGTCGTTGTATCGCAATCTCACCGTGCTGGAAGCGGCAGGGGTCGTTACTCGGGTGATCACCACTGATGAATGGGGACGGTTCGAGTTGAGCGAAGAACTCACCGGCCACCATCACCACTTGGTGTGCAGTCAATGTGGGGCAGTCACAGACGTGACTATTCCCGACGACGTCGAGACAGACCTTGACGTTGCGTTAGCGAAACTTGCCACACGCGCAGGCTTTGAACTCAGTCACCACCGACTTGATTTAGTCGGATTGTGTTCTAGTTGTCAGTGAGTTTTTCTACTTTTTCGGACAACACGTGAACTGCTTCGGTGAGTTTCTTCACCTGTTCTTCTAAGTCATCGCTTGTTGCAACATCCGCCAACGCCAAACGCACACCGGCTAACTCGCGAGCCAAATACTCAGCGTCTTCTTGCGTGCGAATTGCGACGTTGCGATCACGTTGTGATTGTTTATGTTCACGATCTTCTTGACGATTTTGGGCAAGCAAAATAAGAGGTGCTGCATATGAAGCCTGCAATGACAACACGAGCGTCAACAAGATGAACGGGTATTCGTCCCATTGCATAAATTCAAATGTTGCGTTCAGCGCAATCCAAATAAGCACGATGATCGACTGGATCACCAGATATTGCGCCGTGCCAAGAAAACGTGCGATGTATTCACTGAATTGACCAAACGCTTCACCGTCGTAGCGCATGGAAAAGCGCCGACGCCGACGTGGCGTTGCAAGATCTTCGCGGCGCCTCATGATGTCACTCCTTCCACAGAGCGACGACGTTGACGCCAGTCGGCCGGCAACATTTGGTCGAGCACATCGTCGACTGTGATGGCACCAAGGAGACGCCCCGCCTCATCACACACACCAACGGTCATCAACTTGTATGCAGCAAGACGTTCTGCCACTTCACGGTCTGATGCTGTTGGCAAAATGGTGGGCTCTTGCACAACACAACGCGACAACTCGGTGCTTGGTGGTTCGCGCAACAAACGTTGAAAATGCACCACGCCAAGGTATGTACCAGTGGGTGCTTTAAATGGTGGTTGCGTGACAAACACTGTTGATGCAATTGACACCAGCCAGTCGGGGTCACGCACTTGTGCAAGGGCTTCGGCAACTGTATTGGTGGGACCCATCACGATGATGTCGGGTGTCATCAATGAACCAGCAGTGCCTTCTTGATACTGCAGCAACGTACGCACAACTTCGGCATCGTCTTCGTCCATTGCATCGAGAATCGCACAGCGTTGTTGCGCAGGCATTTCCGCAAGCAAGTCGGCGAGGTCGTCGTATTCCATTTCATCTAACACGTCGATCAGACGGTCAAGATCAAGAGTTGCGATGATGTTTAACTGTTCGCTTTCTGGCAACTCTTCAAGAAGGTCAGCAAGACGATCGTCGTCCATTTCTTTTGCCAGCATTTGCCGTTGCACCGGTGGCAGTGCACGTACAACTGCGGCAACATCGCTTGGGTGCATGTCACGCAGTCGCGCAGCTTCAGCTGCCATCTCTGTTGCAGCAGCAAACAATCCTGTTGCTTCATGCCAATCAACAAGTCGATATGTTGCACGACGCCCCAGCATTCCCGCGCGCGAGAGTCGAATTTTTGTTACTTCCCAACCGTGCTCGCGATCGGTCACAGTGGGTCGTAGTGCCACATCGCTGACGCGTTCAGCGCCGACGCGCTGATCAATAACGTCGGCACCGAGAAGTCGTTCACCCGAGCGTGATTTGAAGGGGTGAAGGTCGACGTCCCACGACCGCAGTCGCACGCCAGCAGAATCAAGCCCTCCTACACGGGCGGCGTTCACAAAAATTCGTCGACGCTGGCTGGTGGCCACAAACCCGGTCACACGTGGGGGCGCACCGCGGCGACCAGGGACCACCACGATGTCGTCAATGCGACCGATGGCCGAGCCACCCACGTCCAATAGCGGCAGGCGCATGATTCGAAATGCATAAATAAGCTCGCCTGCCATACGGGCAAGGGTACTCTCGCGCGTTGTTCAGATGGTGGTGGGTTTTGTACGGGGTTCGTCCGATAACCTAAATCGCTCTGGGGACGTAGCTCAATTGGTAGAGCGCCTGCTTTGCAAGCAGGAGGTCGTGGGTTCGATTCCCATCGTCTCCACCAGATCGCTTCACTTTCATCATGTCGACTCACACCGCTGTCCTTCTCATCTCGTGCCCCGATCGTGCCGGCATAGTTGCTGCTGTTGCGGCATGGGTCACCGATGCTGGCGGCAACATCGTGCACGCCGAGCAACACACCGATCCTCAAGATGCGATGTTTTTCCAACGTGTGGAGTTCACCCACGATGGGTCGCAGTCACTTGATCAGTTGTCGTCGCAGTTCAATACCGCTGTTGCGCAACGTTTTGGCATGACCTATTCGTTACGTGCGTTGCCATGGCGCCCGCGCACTGCGATCTTGTCGTCAAAGGCCGTGCATTGTTTGGCAGACATGTTGACCCGTTCGAAATACGGTGATCTTGGTCTTGATATACAAGCGGTGATCTCGAATCATGATGATCATCGCAGTTTGGTGGAGGCATTTGATTATCGCTTCGTGCACATCCCGGTGGTGGGTAACGAGGCAACTGCGCGCATCGAGCAAGAAAAAAGCATTGATGCGCTGTTAGAACAACTCGATGTTGACGTAGTGATCCTTGCGCGATACATGTTGATTTTGCCGCAGTGGTTTGCAGAAAAATGGAGTGGTCGCATGATCAACATCCATCATTCGTTCTTGCCGGCGTTCATTGGTGCAAATCCCTATCGACAAGCACATGATCGCGGTGTGAAAATTATCGGTGCGACGGCCCATTACGTCACGTCGGACCTTGACGAGGGTCCAATCATCGAACAAGACGTGGCGCGGGTGTCTCACCGTGACGATGTGAGTGATCTCACCAGTCGCGGGCGTGACCTTGAAACAGTCGTGTTGGCCCGTGCGGTACGAGCTCATGTTGAGCACCGCGTGTTGGTGTGGAACAACCGCACCGTCGTATTTGGCTGATCTGTGCGTTCGCCGCATTAACTGCGCTGGGAGCACTTGTATCAAGGGTTTTCAGAGCCCTCTCTGGCTTCGGGAAACTGCGAAAAATGGCACTAACCTTCACCTACGACCTACCCCCCGGTAGATCCCCGAACTAAGGAGTTCCCATGCAGTCAGCAGTCATCGTTGACGTCATCCGTACGCCACTTGGAAAGCGCAACGGACGTTTGAAGGAATGGCATCCCGTTGATCTCGCTGGTGTCACGTTGAAGGCTCTCGTTGAGCGCAACAATTTTGATCCCGCTCTTATCGACGACGTCATTATGGGCTGCGTCATGCAAGTGGGCGAGCAGTCAGTAAACGTTGCTCGTAACGCAGTTCTCGCAGCTGGTCTCCCTGAAACCATTCCTGGCACCACAGTGGACCGCCAGTGTGGTTCCAGCCAGCAAGCAGCACACTTTGCTGCACAAGGCGTGATGGCCGGTGCATACGACATTGTTATTGCATCTGGTGTTGAGTTGATGACACGCGTGCCAATGGGTTCATCAGTTGCCGACGGCAAGTTTGGTTTCCCATTTGGTCCAATGGTGGGTGCACGGTATGCATCTGTTGGCGGACTCGTCCCACAGGGCATCTCTGCAGAGTTGATCGCCGACAAGTGGGGCCTTACTCGTGACGACATGGATGCATTTGGTGTGCGTTCACAAACACTTGCTCAGCAGGCAACCAAAGAAGGACGCTTCGAGGGCGAAATCCTTCCAGTGCTTGATGCTGAAGGAAAGTTGATGACAACAGATGAGGGACTTCGTGAAACAACTACCGAGTCACTTGGCAAGTTGAAGCCATCATTCCGTCCAGAAGAAGAAGGTGGCCGCGTGACTGCTGGTAACTCCAGTCAAATCACCGACGGTGCGTCAGCAGCTCTCATCATGAGTGAAGAAATGGCAAACAAGTTGGGCCTGAAGCCACGCGCTCGTTTTGTTAACTTCTCACTTGCTGGTGATGACCCACGCCTCATGCTCACCGCTCCAATTCCAGCAACGCACAAGGTTCTTGAGCGCGCCGGTATGAAGATCGACGACATGGATGTTGTAGAGATCAATGAAGCATTTGCATCTGTTGTTCTTGCATGGGAGAAGGAACTTCGCCCCGACATGAGCCGCGTTAACCGCAACGGTGGTGCAATTGCACTCGGTCACCCACTTGGCGCATCAGGCACACGCCTTCTTGCAACATTGGTGAACGAACTTGAGCGCACCGGTGGTCGCTTTGGTCTCCAGACAATGTGCGAAGGTGGCGGCATGGCCAATGCAACCATCATCGAGCGTCTTGGCTGATCTGTTTCGCTTCGCGAGACACGTTTAGCGTTTTTACAAGAGCACCATGCCAGCGTTTTCCACCGTCATCTGGGTGGGCGTTGGTGTGGTGCTTTTGCTTTTTATTTGGAAAACAGGCATCGCGCTGTTGCGCAGTATGACCAATTCATTGCCGCCACCTCCGCCAGCAGGTGAGATGCGCAAAATTAACGTGCGGTATCGCTGCAACATTTGTGGCGTTGAACTGCGCGTGGTGATGGCACCCGATGAAGATCCTCCACCGCCCAAGCATTGCTTGGAAGACATGGATGAGATCGCACCGCTCTACGAATAGAGCATTTGCTTTGCGCGCTGTTTGTGTAGGCGCGTGTAACTATTTCGTCACAACCGGGCTTCGCGCGTTACCAGCCACCACGCGATAGTTCTGCACCCATTTGGTAAATGTTGTGGCGGTAAACCTGCCATTTTTCTTCACTTCTATTGGTGTCACTGTGCGCCAAGCACCGTACTTGAACACTTGCAACTCCACTTCTTTGCCACGAAGTTCTGGTGACACCCGGCCTGAGAAGGAAACAACCAAATCTTCACGTGTTGCAGAGAGACGTGGGCGAATTTGTTTGATTGTCATCGTGAATGGATGACTCATCGAACCAGCAGAGTTAGTGGCGGTGATGGTGAACCTAAACGTGCCTTGTCGTTTTGCTTTACCGGTGATAGCACCCGTCGTGGCGTTAAGGGCAAGACCCTTTGGTAACGCACCGCTAGTAACTGAATATGTTGCTATGGGTGTTCCGTTTGCACTCACACCATCGGAATAGTTTTTGCCAAAACGTGGTGCGGCAAGCGTGTTGTCTTTCCATTCCCATGGAATACGTGTCAGTGATTTCAACTGCACAGCTGTTGATTGCTCACCCCAACCCAATGATGCTGGGGCAAGACCAAGTGGTATGTCAACATTCAACAACTGTGTGATGTAGAGAAGAAGTGGAAGATAAAAAACCAAAAAGGCGATTTGCTCGTCGTCGAGTGCAGGGCCTTCTTCAGTAGGTGCAAGGAAAATTTCGTTCACACATACATCAATCTCTGGCCATGCTGAGACACGGGGATCAGACAACGCGTCTGCCATTCCGCGCCCAATACTGGTGATGTGGAAAAGAGGTTCAGTGCTTCCAAAACTATCCCAGGAGAACTTTTCTGGATCAAAGTTTGGTAGTGGCACAAGTGCGTAGAAGCGACTGAGAATACATAAGGGGAATAATAGATCTGGCTCCTCGCTGGCGGTGGCCTCACTACGTGTGGTTGGGGTCAAGGCCAAAGGTGCTTGCGGTGCTAATGACATAGCAGATGACAACAGAGATCGTGTCAGTGAAGGGGAACTTGTGTTGTTTGTGTGAGTAGAAGCTGCAACAACGTTGAAGAAACCACAATCACCGTAAAAGCACATATTGGAAATGACCGCTGGAAACAAGGTAGCAAAGTATGCAAGTGATGGCTGCAAACGTCGCCCTGTTGCATTCACCAGTGTCCCGTAGATGTCACTAAATAGTGAACATGGAAGAATATCGTTTGCAATCGAGATGTCTAGCGAAGCGAGATTCACATTGCAATCTGAATAATTCTCCTGTCCCAACGCCTCTTCCAAAATAGCATTAAGCCCTTGGGATTCTTCGTCAAATGAGTTTCGTCCACTGATGTCTGCTGTTGCAATAGTTACACCATTGCGTTTTGCTAGCAAAGTGGTGTTACTCGGGAAGGGAAGATAATCCCCTGAAGCAGAATCACTTGATGCATAACTAGCGCATCCGAGCCCAAATAGACCAGGAGCACTCAAAGGCGGCGCAAAGGTGGATATTGGTATGTCAAATAGTGAATTGAAATTAGTATCGCTCACACTGTCGAAAAAATCTTCCATGTAATCGACGTTGTCAGTAACATCAACAACTGTTGCTCCATTGACAACCTCAAAGGTCACATCTTGTGAGCTAGTAATTGGTTGACCATCAGTGCCTTCAATTGTGAAGGTGGTGAGGTACTCCCTCCCTATCCCAATTTTTCCCACGCCAAAATAAGGCCTGCATAACTGAAAGTCGCTCTCATCGTTGTTGGTGTCGACAGAGCCATTTTGGTCGTCGGTGGAGGTGGCGTTGCTGGCGTTGGCCTGGTCAATAGCGATAGTTGTAGTTGTGGCCAGAACGGGCGCAAGGAAGATGCCAATACGTCGTGCCAATGTGCTTTTGCGTCTCATTTTGTCTCTACCTCAAATTAAATGCATATTTAATCTACATCAGATTACCGGTGGCGCAACGCAAGTAACGTGTTTTCATGGGTTCTGATCGCGGTGTAAATGCATGGTACGTGCGCCTCGGAACTGATTCTCGCCCCGGTCGTTATCGCACCTGTTGTTACATCGGTGGTCAACACCCAGATGCAACACTTCATCTCACACCTGAAGCAGCTGGCGATATCTCTGGAGCGGAGTTGTTGTGGGAATCATCATTTGATGACAAAGGTCGGGTGTGCGTGCGCATCAACAAAGACTTTGCACCCAACTGTCCGCCGTTGTGGTTTGTATCGGTACCAGGCCGATCATCGGAGCCAGTTCCGATTCACAACTTGGTTGCGTTTGATACATCGCATGTTGCACCAGACACCATTATCGACGACCCAGAGTTCCTGTTTTTAAAGGTGGGTAACGATCAGCAAGTCGCGGCTATTCAGTGGGGCAAAGACACTGGAACGGTGCATCAATTGTTTGTGCAAAAGGATCGTCGACGTAGCGACGTGGGAACGCACCTTATTTATGTCGCTAGTGCATTTCACCAAACACATGGTTGGCCAGGTCGATTACACAGCGATGGAAAGCGGACGGTGTTGGGACAAGAGTTTGCGATCAGTTTGTTGCATGGGCAACGCATTGAGAACTTGAGTGAACTCGCACCACCAATGGATCCGGCACAGTAATTGCCACAAGGCGCGCCTTGAGATTTTAAGATCAATGATATTTCGTAGCGGTATACAGCCCGCCAAGCAATGTCACTAGCCCTACAAACAGGTACCAGTTATCGCGGCCACCAGGCACAGCGCCTAGGTAATACAACAAGATGATGAGCGCGCCTACGCCCATCAACGCAAACATGAGCACCGGCACCCATGGCGGGCTGTGCTTTTTAAACTCGGGCACCGGCGGGGTGTAACGGGTGCTCGCTCCCACCTCGGTCGTGCCGTGCATGCGGGTGGGGTCGTGATGAAGTTCGTCTTCCAAACCACCCTTGTAGTCATTGCGCCGGCGTGATTCGGGCCGTGTTCCCTTCGGGGTGACGCGTCCGCCTGATTTTTTTCCTCGTGAAGCCACGTTTTTAGCCTAATCGGTTTCGTTTCTGACCACTCGGGCAGGCAGGCTGTATGCGTGGCACGGATACTCGTCATCGACTCATATGACAGCTTCGTCTACAACCTCGTGCAGTACCTGGGTGAGCTGGGCGCCGATCCCATCGTGAAGCGAAACGATGCGATCACCATTGCGCAAGCAAAAGACCTCATGCCCGATGGCATCTTGCTATCACCAGGGCCTGGTCGACCCGAACAAGCAGGGATTATCTGTGACGCCATCACCGCATTCGCAGGAGAGGTGCCCATATTTGGTGTGTGTCTTGGCCACCAAGCAATTGGTCATGTGTATGGGGGAGACGTTGTGCGCGCACCCGAGTTGTTGCACGGTAAAACATCAGAGATCACCCATCACAACATCGGCGTGTTTGAAGGACTACCAAATCCGTTAACTGCAACGCGCTATCACTCTCTCGTCATTGACCGTGCATCAATGCCCAAAGAATTAGAGATCACTGCTGAAACAGATGGACTAGTGATGGGTGTGCGTCATCGCGACGTTGACGTCGAAGGTGTGCAGTTTCATCCAGAGAGCATTCTTACTGCCGCAGGACACGACTTGTTGCGCAACTTCCTAAAACGCTGCGCAAACTAACAAAGATGCGCTCAGCCAGGTGGAGACGGGGCGGTAGTCGGCGCAGCACTTGCACGACCCACTGTTAACACCACTTTGGTGTTTGGCACTACTTGCGTGTCAGCCGGTGTGCCCTGTGAGATCACTTTGCTGGCATTCGGGCTATCAAATGCAACATCGACATACCGCACATCGGGAACAAGCTTTGCTGCACGAATCGCGTTGAGCGCATCTGTTTCTAGAAGACCTTCAACATTTGGCACTGTCACAGGTGCTTGCCCTGTCGACACGTACAACACAATGCTGGAACCAGCATCAGTTGGTGTACCAAAGGCTGGATCGGTGCGCGTTGCAGAACCCTTTGGAACGGTTTCGCTTGGTTCATCCACCGTTGTCACTTTGAAGTTATACGGTGCGTTTTGCAACAGTTTTTGTGCCGCAGCAGAGGTCGACTTCGACACATCTGGCACAATCACCTGACCCGCACCACCAGATACCACCACTTTCACCGAACTTCCTGCAGGAATTTCGGCATTGGCAAGTGGGTCTTGACTGATGATTTGCCCAATCGCCAGCGTGGGATCTTCGCGCGTTTCCACAACTGTCATCGACAAGCCCAATTCGGCAAGTCGTCGCGTTGCTTCTTGGAACGACAAACCTTGAATCGGCGGCACTACAACAGGTGCACGCGCAGGGTTATAGGTGAGAGTGATCAGATCTCCCTCTGTTGCCGGAGTATCGGGCGCTGGGTTTTGTTCATACACAATGTTGTCGCCCAAGCCTTCTTTGGCAACAGCGTTTGGTACTGCAACAAGTCCGTCTTCGGCTAAGAGTTGCGCGGCTTGTTCATAGGTGAGATCCACCAAGTTGGGAACAGTTAACTCTTCATTGCCACCGGTGGAGGAAAAGATGAGAAACACCGTTCCTGCAATCAGCACTGCGATTGCAGCAAGTGCTGCGTAAATGTATTTGCGATTTGCTAACGGACCATGATCATCGTCATCAAAACTGGTGCCGTTACCGCCAGAACCACCGACGCCACTGCCACCGCCAGTGGGCGGAAGTACTTGTGTGCGCCCGCCATCAATGGTGGGAATCACTGCGGTGGCGTTGGGATCATTGGGCAACGCACCCATCGTGGTGGTCGGCGCATCAGCAGACATTCCACGCACTTCGGCCAATGCCATCACCGTGAGTCCTTCGCGGAAACGACGCAGATCATCGCGCAATGCTTCAGCGGTGTCGTAGCGACGACCGGGATCTTTCGCCATGCACTTTGCAACAATCGCCGAGAAATCCATCGAAATATCGGGCACCAATTGTTTGATGGGGCGCGGGCCTTCATACACCTGCTTGTATGCGGTAGCTACTGCACTTTCACCGACAAACGGAGGTGTTCCTGTCACCATTTCATATAAGACAATGCCCAGTGAGTAAATGTCCGAGCGTGGATCTGGCTGTTCACCTTTTGCCTGCTCGGGCGAGAAGTATGTAGCGGTACCCATGACGGCGCCATCTTGAGTGAGACCTTCAGCATGTGATGCGTCGATGGCACGCGCAATACCAAAGTCAGCAACTTTGATTGCACCGTTTGAACCAATGAGGATGTTTGCCGGTTTCACATCGCGGTGCACGACACCATTGCGATGCGCAAACGCAAGAGCAGCAGCAACCTCTACGGCAACATCGGCTGCTTGTTTTGCGGTGAGTTGGGTTTGCTTGCGCAGGATGTCGGCAAGGGTGTTGCCCTTCACGTATTCCATCGCCATGAAATAGGTATTGCCAGTGGCACCCCAGTCATAGACCCCCACGATGTTGGGGTGGTTTAAGTTGGCAGCCGATTGGGCCTCGCGGCGGAAGCGCTCGACAAAGTTGGGGTCGGTGGCAAATTCGGGAAAAAGTACCTTGATGGCCACGGGTCGGTCGAGCAAGAGGTCGCAGGCGAGGAATACATCGGCCATGCCGCCACGGCCCACTCGCTTTTCGATCTCATAGCGGTCGTTGATGACCGTTTTTTGCTCGTCTGACATGCTCGATACAGGCTAGTCCCGTTGCCCAAAGAGATGGGGTCTAGGGGGTAGTGGTCGAGGGTGTTGACGGATCTGTAGGTGTTGCGGGTACCACTTTCAATGCCGCATCAAGAATTTTTTTCGCAATCGGACCAGCAAGACGACCACCTGTTCCAGCGCTGATCTCATCATCAACACCTTTCAACATCACCACTACGGCAATGCGAGGTGCTTCAGCTGGCGCAAATGCGGTGATCCATGCGTGTGATCGTTCCTCTTCACCTTCTGCGTTTAACTGCGCCGTTCCCGTCTTTGCAGCAGCTTGTATTCCACCAGCAAGTTGTAAACAACACGACGCCGTTCCGGATCGCACCACCTCTTGCATGAACGTGTTCAATGTGGTGGCGGTGGCGGGTTGCATCACTTGTCTCCAGGCATTTTGTGCTGCACGCGACAACACACGACCATCGTTATATCGAGTCTCTGCCACTACATACGGTCGCATCATTACGCCATTGTTTGCCACTGCACCAGAGATAAGCGCCATGTGTAATGGCACCATCTGCACACTTCCTTGTCCGAATCCGTGAATGGCTAATAGTGCAAGTGAATCTGTAAATGTCTCTGCGGTGCCACCAAATGTGCTCGCTGCTGCACCAGGTAATTCAAAGGGAATCTTTTCTTCCAGTCCAAATGCGCGCACACCATTCACCATTGCATCGGGTCCTACGTTCACCGCTGTTTGGGCAAACGGAATATTGCATGACCGTGCAAACACGGTGATCATGTCTCCACCACACGGTTTGCCACCATAGTTTTGAATGGGGTTGTCGGTGTTGGGTGGTGTCCACTCTGTTTCCACGGGAAACTCGGACGCTTCGGTGATGACGCCAGTTTCCAAACCAATACTGGTGGTGAGAATCTTGAAAGTGGAACCAGGCATGTAACGCTCTTGATATGTATGTGCCAGCAAGGGTTTTTCAGGGTCTTCTTGTAGCGCAATCAGCACATCACCAGTGGAATTGTTGTGTGCTGCCACTTGATTGGGATCAAAACTGGGGTTGGAATACATCGCTAATACGGCACCCGTACGCGTATCGATAGCCACCACGCTGCCAATACGCCCTGCCAATTCACGTTGTGCTACGCGCTGTAGATCAGCGCGCACTGTTGTGACAACAGAGCCCGAGGTGTCTGTGCGGGTGAAGATGTCGCCGGCCCCCGCAAGTTGTTGTGCAGGAGTTTTACCCGCCAACACATCGCTATACACACGCTCAAGTTGCGTCGACCCGTAATTCAATGTGTAGTACCCGGTGACATGTGCAAAGAGATCACCTTCTGGGTATTCACGTTGATACTTGTATTCATCTGCTTCATCTGTCACAGGAACAGATTGAGCAATCACCACACCGTCTGCTGTGATGATTTGTCCACGTGGTGAATTGAACTCACGCAATGTCAAACGGTTATTACGGGGATTTGCTTCTAACTCACTGCGATCAAACACCTGCCAACGCTGCATCTGAATAAACAACACGCCAAATAGTGCAATCAGCGCAAGTGATAGGTGACGTATGCGCGAATTCACGACATCACCTTGGCAGCCACTCGTGCACGGGCTTGACGTTGTGCAATGCGTTCAGCAACAGACGGTGCATCGGGAACTTCATGAAGACTGCGCGCGGTGGAATCAGAAATGCGCAACAACAATGCAAGCAACACATAGTTAGCAACAAGTGATGATCCGCCGTAGCTCATAAAGGGCAAAGTGACACCGGTGAGGGGCACCACGCGCAACACACCACCCACGATGATGAAGGTTTGCACCGCCAAGATGGTGGTGAGTCCCACAGCGAGCAGTTTTTCAAAATCACGTTGTGCACGAATTGCGGTGCGCAGCCCTGCTCCCACGATCAACACAAATCCGGCAAGTACTGCGGTGCCACCGAGCAATCCCAACTCTTCTGCGATCGCGGCAAAGATGAAGTCGTTGTGCGCAGCGGGAATGCTCGAGGGATTACCAAGTCCCAGCCCACTTCCTGTCATGCCACCGTTTGCCATGGCAAACAATGCTTGGATCGGTTGGTATCCGCGTTCGGTGTATTGACTCCACGGGTCTATCCATATAGAGACGCGTGTTTGCACATGATCAAACATGTTGTATGCCACCACGGCGCCGGCGGCGAAAAGGCCCAGTCCCACCAATAAATACGAGGTCTTTTCTGTAGCCACCCATAGCAACACCACAAACAAGGTGAAGAACATCAGCGATGAACCGAGATCTCGTTGCCCCACCATCACCACTACTGATGCTCCCCATGCCACCAGAATGGGCATGAGATGTCGTAATTCGGGGAAGGTGAACGGCCCAATGCGTAAGTGGCCTTCGCGGATAAGTTCGCGTCGGTCTGCCAAATACGCAGCAAAGAATATTGCTAACAAGATCTTTGCAAACTCACCAGGTTGGAAGTTGATGGGGCCAATACTCACCCAGATGCGCGCACCGCCGCTAGTAAACCCCACACCTGGAACCAGTGGTAGCAACAGCAATCCCACACCAAGTGCAAGTGCGGTGTATTGGTAGCGCACTAGATCGCCCACTCGTTCCACCACCAACAACGTGATGATGAATGCTGCAATAGCAACAAACGTCCACGTTGCTTGCAGCCCTGCGAGCCGATCAGATAACCGCGCAATCATCACATAGCCAATGCCGTGTAACAGTGCAGCAACTGGCAACATCACAGCGTCTGCACCGCGCGCCAGATAACGCACGGCAACGTGTGCAATGACAAGTAGCGACATGACGAACAACAAAAACGGCACCATACGTGCAGGAATAGAGGAGTTTTCACCAAGTGAGGCGAGGGTGTAAGCACCGGAGGTGATGATGCCCGCAAGCAGCACCAACCCAAGTTCGGCGCGTCGGCGCAGTGTTCCGAGTGTTTTATCCACCAGTGGTTGTTGTGGTTGGCGCGGTACTGGTGTCGGTGGGCGGCACCGTTGTTGTTGTGGTGGTCACCGCCGCAGTCACAAACTCGAGGTATTGCTGTGCGTCAGACAACGAGTCAAACGTGATGTTGTTGCGCACATCGCGCACAATTCCCGTTGGCACTTCGGTGAGTTTCAACTCTGATTCCAACTCAACCGTGGGGTGAAACCACCATACGCCACCAGCGCGACCTCTGTATACAGTGATCACATTGTCGTCATTAGTGCTAATGAAATAGCCGCTTCGTGCATACACGCCAACAATGGTGGTGACGGACAAGATTGCGACAAGAGTAAACACTGCAACAAGACTGCTGATCAGTACGCGTCGACGCCGCTTCTTTGAAGGTTGTTGTTCGGGTTGTGCGGTGGTGATCACCGGCGCGATGGGAGTAAACGACGTGTCGTCGGCAGTCAAAATGTCAACCACCACAACAGTGGTGTTATCTCGTCCGCCCGCATCATTTGCTGCAACTACTAAGGCATTTGCAGCATCTGCTGCATTGGCATTGTTACTGAGGACGCTGGTGATTTCTATATCAGTCACTTCATCAACAAGACCATCACTACATAACAAGAAACGATCACCGGTGCACATGTCATGTGAAAACACATCAACTGCCACATACCTGTCGATACCAAGTGCACGGGTGACGATGTTTTTCTGTGGGTGCTTACGTGCATCATCAGCAGTAATGACGCCTTCATTCACCAGTTCTTGCACGTAACTGTGATCAGTGGTGATGCGTGACAACACACCATCACGCAACACATATGTACGTGAGTCACCCACATTTGCAACTAGCACTCGATCAGTGATGCCAGGGATCATCACTAATGCAGTGAGTGTGGTGCCCATGCCTCGTTGTGTGCTGTCATCAAGCGATGCTGTGTAGATAGTGGTGTTTGCTTGTTGCACCAACTCGCGCAGTTGTTCGGTAGATGTCACGGAATCACGCAAGGCCGAGCGCAACGTGGTAACTGCTAACTCGCTTGCTACTTCGCCAGCATTGTGTCCGCCCATGCCATCGGCCACCACAAAGACACCGTGTTCGGCTAACAGTGCGTCTTCATTTCCCTGGCGCACACGCCCCACATCAGACGCGCCACCCCAAGCGAGATTTAACGTGCTCATGATGTGCGCTCCAGCACTACCGCACCAGCTTGGATGCGATCACCTTTGCGTACGGATTTATCAGCACTCACGCGTTGGCCATTCACAAAGGTGCCGTTGGTGGAGTTGTGGTCGATAATCCACACGCCGTCGGGTCGAATCTCTAATGAAGCATGTTTGCCCGACATAAACGTGTCGTCTGGCATCGAGATATCTGCTTCAGCATGACGACCAATAGCAAGCACGTTGGCCAGCGTAAAGGAATGGCCGCGCACGTCGCGTGGTTCCACAATCACAAATGTGGGCACACCTTTTACATTTTTGTCTCCACGTTGACGTTTGGGAGTTGCAGTGTCGGCACGAACGGGTCGCTCGGTGGTGTTGCGCTCAGTCGCAAGGCGCACGGGGGTTCGCACTTCGCTCCACACTGCCCAGAGCACGCGAGCAAAGAACGCATATATAAGTAGTAGCAAAATGAGCTTGAGAGCGTTAAGAACAAGGTCTGTCATTGCGTGATCTCAATCACTTTTCCTATGATGCTTCAAATTTGACCTGTGCTGTGCCGAAGCTAATGACATCGCCATGTTGCAGTAGCTGATCACCATGTATTGCCACGCCGTTTACTTTGGTGCCATTGGTGCTGTTCTTATCGCGCACCACCACATCACCGGCGGCACACACAAACTCACCATGTTGGCGACTGACATTGGGATCAGAAATCACGATGTCACATTCCAAATTACGTCCCACCACGTAGTGGCCTTCGTGCAACGCGATGCGTTGACCATTGGGCAAGGTAATAACAGCGGGGGGAAGATCAAATGCAGAGTCGGGCACCATGGTGACCGGGCCCGTGATGGGTGCTGGTGTTGGTGCGGGTGCTTCGGGGGCTGGAGTGGAAACTAGCGGAGCCGCTGGTTCATCGGCTGTTTCGCTGTTATTGCGCACGGAAATGTCGAAGCGGCCTTTGCGTAAATCGGGGTTGGTGCGCAACACCACGCGCACTTTGCCCTCTGCGTAATACCCCTCTTGCCTCACGTATTCACGAATTGCTTCGGTGAGCTCTCGTACCAAGGCGGGTTCGATGTCGGCAAAACCCTCACGATCATGGGTGCTCAGTTGCACCACATATGTATTAGGTATGGTGCGACGGCCCTGGGCATCGACATCTCGTTCGGCATCTACGGCTTGCAGCAGTTTGCGCCCGATCTGCAGGGGTTTCACGTTGCTCTTAAACGCACGCGAAAAAAGACCGTCAAATAGGTTTTCCACCTTTTTTTCGAAGCCCTTTGCAGCCATTAGATCTAAGGCTAGTGCGGGGCTGTGTTGGGCTCGGGTCACTACTTCGCTAGCGTCTGACACCTACTTACTAGTGAGTTCAGTGATTATTGGGCGAGTTAGTGTGCGCGCGAGTGGCGGAATGGCAGACGCGCTGGCTTCAGGTGCCAGTGTTCGCAAGGACGTGGGGGTTCAAGTCCCCCCTCGCGCACTCTTCTTTCGTAGACCATATTCAGAAGAAACAGTTTGTGCTGCATGTCCTTTATTTTGAAGATTGTTACCTCCGTCTAATATAACGATCCGTTTTATAAGCGAACCGCATGGACTATGAGTCTAAATTGGCAGTGAAAGATTGTTTTAAATCGTTGCCGTTCTTTAGGCTGAGTGGGGAAACCTGATCACGACCATTTGATTTTCGTACATGTTGATTTGCTGAGAATTTACTCAGTATAAAATGACACCCTGCAATGCGATAACTGGGGAATCGCCCCAGGTCTTGATTCACTTGATTCTCTGAGTGTTCGGAATGTTATCGATGCGGTTTTTAATGGTTTCCTACATTTATCCGATTCGAGATTTGGATTCCGTGAAAGATTTTCTCAATCAGAGGAGTATCCCTGTGCCTCTGATTTATGGCCGCAGACCATAAATGGTTTTCCACAAATTGAATATTCGTCAAGCTACGAAGCTGATAATGTGGCTTTAAGAAGTGTTAGAGCTTTTTTATCAAAGGTATATCAAATACCGTATTTCATCGGATTACTTGCGTCTATAGTCGGTTTGTCTGCTGGTCGAAAGCGAGGAATACTGGGTTCACAATCCAGTAGGACATGGCGATCACTTGGGATCGGTGCATGGGTCACTGTAGGTGTACTGGTGTTGCAGATCTCGCTTCTCGAGGCGAGCTCCGGTCTGTACATGTCTGTGGGCGGAGGATGGTATTTGCTCCCTGCCGCACCCTTTGTACTCTTATCAATAGTTGCTGGGACAGAGCGTCTTTTGTTGTCTCGTCAAATCGAACAATCAAGGATCTAATGTTGCAAAATATTTCTTAAATTCAGTATGAATCATAAAATTATGGATACTGTTAGTTGGCTCAATTTCCTGACACACAAGAAGTTACTTTGATGAACCAAATGCAAAAACAACTATTAGCGACAGATATTTGGATTGTGATGCCTGCATACAACGCAGAACATACGCTTCGGCAGACCTACGAAGATATTCCAGAACAACTAAAGCGTCAAGTAATCCTTGTGGACGATTGTTCAACTGACAATACAGTTCTTGTGGCTGAAGAACTTAACTTGGTTGTTATTCAACATGATGAAAATAGGGGCTACGGCGGCAATCAAAAGACGTGTTATCGGGCGGCACTCGATCGTGGTGCACATGTTGTGATTATGCTCCATCCGGACTACCAGTATGACTCGCGTGTTTCACTGATCATGGCGGAACTAATTCATCTTGACATCTGTGATTTGGTTCTTGGGAACAGGATTCGTACGCGAAGAGAGGCACTAGACGGAGGAATGCCTAAGTGGAAGTATTTTACAAATAGAGTCTCAACCTTTTTCGAAAACCTGATACTTGGCCAATCAATTGGTGATTTTCACAGTGGATTTCGTGCCTATTCGAGAGCACTGTTATCAACAGTACCGTTTGAAAAAAATTCTGATGACTTTGCATTTGACCAGGAACTATTAGTACAAGCCGTGGCTTTCGGTTATCGAATAGGAGATGTACCGGTTCCGGTTCGCTACTTTGAAGAAGCGTCTTCGATTAACTTTAAACGCAGTGTGAAATATGGTGTTGGCGGCTTAGGTGCAATAACGTCGTATTACTTGTGCAAAATTCGACTTCGCAATGATCCGAAATTTAAGGGTGCACGTACTTCGAGAAAGGCTATGGGGGCAAGAAGTCATGCTTGAGAGATATCCATTGAAAGCTGGGCGTTACTCAAGTCATTCCAAGATTCTGCACTTGTTAGGTGAGGGTAAAGGTAAGTCTCTTCTTGATGTGGGATGTGCACAGGGCCACCTACTATCTGCTGCTATGGACAACGGATGGGTAACTACGGGCATTGAGTACAATGAAGACGATGCGAAGATAGCCCAAAATTGCGGACTAAATGTTCTGAAAGGTTCAGCAGAAGAAGAACTCTCGAAGATCACGGGCAGATTTGATGTGATTGTAATTGCCGATGTACTTGAGCACTTAGTGGATCCAGATGTTGTTCTGCGACTGATATCTGAACGAATTTCCCAACACGGGAAAGTGATTATTTCGTTACCCAACGTGGCCCATTTGTCCGTACGGTTTGCCCTCATCTTCGGACGATTTAATTATTCAGACAGAGGAATATTGGATCGTACTCATTTACATTTTTACACTCGTAAATCTATTGCGGAATTATGCAAGCGCAATGGTTTAACCATCAACTCTTGGACGGTAACGCCAGCACCTGTGGAGGAAGTATTACCGATAATGAACAAGCACATTGCGCTCCGTTGGATTCTGAATCTTGGAGACAAAGTAGCAATCTTATGGAAGTCAGGGTTGGCATACCAATTTGTAATTGAGGCCACTCCAAGACAAACGTAGGTGCTTCTTTTACGTTGATGCAAAAATGTTGATGGCGTACAACAATGCAACGATACTGGCTGCACATGCAAAGATAATTTGCGCAAAATAGCGTCGAATACCCGCGCATAGAATCAGAATGATAAATGGAGTGGCAGCAAGACCATACCGACTAGATAATCCCGGATCCATGTCGTATGTTCGCCAGATACTGATTCCAAGTGCAAGTGTCCCAAGATACTGAACAATGAGAATTACTGGACCAGCGACGCGCCACCACGTCCTGGTCGCAACGAAGACGCCAGCGGCGCAGGCGGTGATTAGCGAGGTATTGACGACAAAATTAATTACAGCCATTGAGTCGGGGCCAAGTCCATTGTATGGAGCAAACGACTGAGTAAGTGGAGAGAAGCCAACTAGTGCTTGGCGCATTATCAACTGAATTGAAACAGCGCCTCCGCGTAGTACATCAAAAGGTGCCAATGTGTTCAGTGGAACTTTAGTTGTAGAAGTTACGAAGACGCTCCAAATACCAGTCGATACCCCAGCGCTTATTGCCAGTAACCCAACTTGCTGGATATAGCGATGTCTAGTTGTCTTACGCCAAACAGTTGAAAAATTAAGACTTTGATTGGAGGGAAAGGACCAAATCAATGTGAATAGAAACGCGACACCGCATGCGATCAACAGGGTGCCCTTCGTCAGTCCAGCCAACAGCCCCACAATGATCCACCAGATTGTCGAGGTATGGCGATTAGTAACATTGCGAGCTACCAAATATGCAATTAGTGAAGCAATTGGCAGCACAGCTGCGTCATTGGAGACGATTGACTGATGGTATGCAACTACAGGCGCAAAATTAAGAACACCAAGCGCAGGTAAGAACAATAACAACGGAATTTTTAATAGACGCGACGCTCTGTACAAAGCAAAATTTGCACCGATTATAAGGAGCAGACCCGTTGCTCTCAATGCACCAAGGGCGCCAAATCCAAATAAATCAAACGCTGGAGAAACAGTTGCTGCGTAGAAGTAGTAGGCCGGTGGTTGCTGTGCTTCATACTGTAAGCCACCGCCAGGAAAAGCCTCAGGTACCACTTTGTTTGAATCACAAGGAGGTAATACCAAACCATCTAATGCAACTCCATAACAAGAAATGTCATTTAGAGAAGACATCAGCATCACATCCCCCATTATTGGTATGCCATGTGAATAAATTCTTTTCACATAATCGTAATGAGCACCTTCATCAATTGGTGAGAATTCTGAGAACTGTCGATGTGTTCCAATAAGCGTAAGTAATGGGATAATCACTATGAAAAAAGTGATCGTGACCACTTTGAGCATACGAAATAGATGGGGTCTTTGGTGACTGTGTGTTTCGTTTCTTGTAGCCACTACAGTCACTTTGCTTTCCATTTTGGCTTGCTATGAACGCGTTGCTCAGGACGAAGAACTGAGTAAGGATCTCGTTGCAACAGATGACTCCATTTTTCATCTATTTCACTAGTTATGTCCATTTTTGCTTCATTAAATTCAATAACATCTGAATCATTTGAGAAGTCATAAGTATGAACTTGAGGTGTAGATACCAATCGCAAATTGTTCGAACGAAACTTCAAACACAGGTCAATCCACGCCCAGGGTGGTGGCAAAGTTGTATCTAATCCACCAGCATCAATGAAATGCTGCCTTCTGATCATGACAAAGTAGGGCAGTAATGCAGAGACCTCACGATCACATCGAAAGAGCGCCCTGATTCCTGTTACATTTTGGCCCATTCTGATGCCATCGAACCAAAGCTCTTTAGGTCCAACGGACAATGCGCAATGTTTCAGTCGACTTCCTGCGGTCCACGTATAACCAGACACCATTGCCACGTCAGCCAATTGCATGAAGCCTAGAAATCTTTCGCACCAATCGAAACTCATTGTCGAACCATCAGTTGATAATGCCGTTCCATCAGAACACACGACTATAAAGTCTGACTCCGATTCGCTAAAAAAGCGATTTGTATGAGAACAAATGTCCTCATTCGACGTCGAGACATCGACTATTTGTAAGTTTCGAAATGTTGAGTGAGTGTTGAGGCTCCATTTAGTTAAATCAAAAGAGTCAACGATAGATCCCCAAAAATCGACATTCCTGCGTTCTCCCGTAAGCAAAACATCAACAGATTGCGGGTTCGGACCCGAACGAGTAATTCGGTAGTTTCCAGGCAGATCATGTCTTCGCTCTACAGTTCCACTTATCCCCATTCGACCTAAATGATCCACTAAGGCTCTTTCGCCCGCATCATACGCATAAGGTTTTGCATATGGATTTGACGCAACAGAGACTGAACTCACTCGCCAGTGATACAAAATGATGGGGATATGATGGGTTTTTCGAGCCTTTTCGGTGACTCTTAAAATCAGGTCATAGTCTTGAGATCCATCAAATCCTTCTCGAAACCCCTCGATATTGTCAACGAGTGATCTGCGGATAACCGAAAAATGGCAAACATACATTTGATTTCGAAACCGCTCCGGTGACCAATCAGGCTTTCTAAACGGACTATAGAGCACGCCTCTTTCATCGAGAAGATCTTCATCGGTATATACGTAATCAACTGTATCGTCATTTATAAATACATTAATTACTTGTTCAATTGCATCTGGTTCTAGTACATCGTCATGATCGAGTAGTCCAACAAATTCTCCTTTTGCAAGTGATAGAGCATCATTTGATGCTGCAACAATGCCTCCGTTATTGTCTCGAAATGAGTATCTAATTCGGGAGTCTCGATCTGCGTAACGCTTGATTAATTCTCTACATTCGGGATTAGGTGACTTATCATCAACAAGGCAGAGTTCCCAGTTCCTATAACTTTGAGCTTGCACAGATTCAATGCATTCCTTCAGTACCCGTAATGGAGTGTTATAGACAGGTGTGATAATTGAAATTAAAGGATGTTGGACTAATCCGTTAGAACTTTGAATACTCATCTTGCTAATAGACTGAACTACTTACGTAGTTTGCGGAAAATAGCACGCACAACTAGGACGGGTGAAAGCATCAAACGGCCGATTCTCCAAGTAGGTGATCTATAAATCTTTTCGATTTCCTTCCTCCTACGTTCTAACTCGGCTCGCAGATGCACCTCGGCATTCTTTAGTTCCGCGATTTCAGCAGACTTCGCGCGGTTGTAATCGCGCAATGAACGGATTTGCTCTACCAATACGGCGTGGTCGTCGTCAGTAGTGAACATTGGATTAGTCTAATGAGTCAAATAATCATCATGAAACAACTAAATTAGTTTCTAGAAAATTGGTAGATGGTTGTTATCTAGAGCGGCCTGCAAGTCAGGTGCATCTTGATCTTTTCCAGAAATTATTGCTTCTGCAATCGTCCATTCGATATTGAGATGCGTGGAATTTGGATTCAATCCCTTTTCATTGATGGGGTCATATTCAGCGGTCACTAGATAACACACCACCGTATTATCCGATAGGGACTGAAAAGCGTGACCTACATGAGGAGGTAGGAGTAAAGCGTTTCCGTCTTGAGAGGTAAGTCTCACCCGAGTCCACTTACCAAAGTTTGCGGAGTTTGGGTTTATGTCGATGATGTAATCATCGATCGCGCCATCCATCACCGTCACTAATTTCGTTTGACCCTCTGGTGCAATGCTGTAGTGGATGCCACGAACCACACCCTTTTTTGAGTGTGAGATGTTTGCCTGTACAGGTGTGAAGTCAAAGTCGATGTGTTGTTGAAGATCTGACTTTTTGAACCATTCTTGAAACCAGCCACGCTCATCAGCATGTCGCTTTGCTTCAATGTAATACGCGCCGCCAATATCTAGTTTGGTGATGTTCATGCCTTCTCAGCTTCAATAACGTGTCGAATATCAGGCATATTCTGACGCAAAGCACCATTCCATGGTTGCATCTCTGAGACATTGTTGCGAAGTGTCTGCTCATGGCTGAGAACAGAGTATGAAGGTCGAGTTGCTTTGGTGGGATACTCACTGGATGGAACCGGTGTGACAAGTTCTAGGTCTTGTCCAAGTAGTGAGTAGATCTCTCGGGTGAGGTCATACCAAGATGTTTGGCCAGCGTTTGTGCCGTGATAAACGCCAGTGGGAGCTTTAGGAATAACCAGATCAATAATGTGCTGAGCGAGATCACCGGCATGTGTTGGCTGTCCGAGCTGATCATTGACTACACGGACTACATTGCCAGCAAGGGCCTGACGCGTCATTGTCTTTACGAAATTATGACCGTACTTGCTATACAGCCATGCGGTACGAACAATGTAGGTGTCACTCGGGTATTCCTCTAGAGCTGCTAATTCGCCACATAACTTGGTCTTTCCATACACCGACACCGGACCAGTGGGGTCATTCTCTTTATATGGTGTTGTTGCATTGCCAGGAAATACATAGTCGGTAGACACCAGAACATGCGTTGCATTGGCGGTTTTTGTTGCTTGAGCAACGTATCGGGCACCATTGCAGTTCACTGCATGTGCAGCTTCCTCATTGTCTTCGGCGGCATCGACAGCGGTCCAGGCCGCACAATTCACGACTACCGATGGTGAGTGTTGACGGACAAAGTCGTGTACTGCATCAGCGTTGGTGATGTCCAAGGTGTCGATAGTTGAGAAATGAAAGGAGATGTTGCGCTCTGTGAGAAGCTCGCAAAATGACAAACCTAATTGTCCATCTCCTCCAATGATTAGCCAAGACATGTCGTTATTATTTCTTCTTGAGTGGACGCCACCACTGTTCATTGGTTTGGTACCACTGAACTAGCGATGGGAGCGCATCATTCAATGAATGTTGTGGTGTGTATCCCAACTCTTTGTTGATCTTGCCCCAATCAACGGAATAACGACGATCATGGCCAAGTCGATCTTCCACCCAACGAATACGTTCTTCACCGAGACCAAAGATGGAGAGCAACTGAGTGGTGAGGTCGCGGTTTGTCATTTCCGTGCCGCCGCCGATGTTGTAGATGTTGCCGGCACGTCCTTTGTTCACTACAAGATCGATACCACGACAATGGTCATCAACATGGAGCCAGTCGCGAATGTTCATACCGTCGCCATACAACGGTACCTGCGCACCGTCAATGAGGTTTGTGATGAAGAGCGGAATGACTTTTTCTGGGTACTGATATGGACCAAAGTTGTTAGAGCATCGCGTGATGCGAACGTCTAGTCCGAAGGTGCGAAAGTATGAGCGAGCAACAAGGTCGCTTGACGCTTTACTTGCTGCGTATGGGCTGTTAGGAAGTAATGGTTCTTGTTCATCCCAACTGCCAGATTCGATCGAACCATATACCTCATCGGTAGAGACGTGAATAAAGGTCGGAATCTTTTCGCGCAAGCTGGCTTCCAGCATTTGGTGCGTGCCAAGAACGTTGGTGTTCATAAACACCGAACTGGCTTCAATGGAACGATCCACGTGTGACTCGGCTGCGAAATGAACCACCACATCATGATCTGGTAAAGCATTGGCAATATCAGCCGCGTTACAGATGTCGCCTTTGATAACAGACAGGCGCGGATCGTCCTTGACTGGGTCGAGGTTGTGGGGGTTGCCAGCGTATGTAAAGGCATCAAACACGGTCACCTTGGTGACGTCATTGCCCCAACGACCATCGAGGAGCCCGCGGACGTAGTTGGAACCAATGAATCCTGCGCCGCCAGTAACGAAATATTTCATCTCAATGCCCCATGTCATGCCAGAAAAGACTCTCCGATACTATTGCTTCAATGCGTGGAATTGTTTTGGCAGGAGGCACTGGATCGCGTTTGTGGCCCATTACTAAGGGGATCAGCAAGCAGTTGGTGCCTATTTATGACAAGCCGCTTGTGTATTACCCCATCTCGACCCTGATGACCGCTGGCACACGGGACATTTTGATCATCACCACGCCACATGATGCGCCCGCGTTTCGTGAGTTATTGGGAGATGGCAGCCAGTGGGGGATGAATCTGGAATTTGCCGTGCAACCAAGCCCAGATGGGTTGGCTCAAGCCTTCATTATCGGTGAATCTTTCATCGGGAGAGATGCGTGTGCACTAGTGCTTGGTGACAACATTTTCCACGGAACTGGTCTTGGGGCAGAGTTGCGCGCTGGGAAAGATCCTGATGGTGCGGTCATCTTTGCCTATCGTGTGGCGAATCCCAGTGACTATGGCGTTGTGGAGTTTGATGAATCTGGCAAAGCAATCAGTATTGAAGAAAAGCCACAAAAGCCAAAATCTTCGTATGCAGTACCCGGGTTGTATTTCTATGACAACGATGTAGTGGAGATAGCAAAGAATGTGAAGCCCAGCGCACGAGGCGAGTTGGAAATTACTTCAGTGAACAACGCATATTTAGATCGTGGCACATTGCAGGTGCGTGTGTTACCAGATGGAACTGCATGGTTAGATTCTGGAACATTTAGTTCGTTACACGATGCGAGCAGTTATGTGCGTGTGATTGAAGAACGACAGGGAATAAAAGTGAGTTGCCCGGAAGAGATCGCTTGGCGTAACGGATGGATCACTGATAATCAGCTGCTCGCGCAAGCAGAACTGTTATTGAAAAGTGGTTACGGCGAGTACTTGAAGAAATTACTGACTCAGTAATTGCGGTGTCTAATACGTCCACGACGTATTGAGATGAATTAAGCCGTCTTCACGCATTGTGTCTTGCACCACTTCAAATCGAGTGCGCTTTTCCCAATGATCAAATTCGTGGATTTCTCCATGATCTGAAATTGAGACCGAAATGTCGTACGTGCCCTGCAACAAAGGTAGGTCTGCGATACCGAGAGTGAGGGAACCTTCCCCTTGTGTAATGGGAATGTTCACACCTTGTCGTTCAGATGTAGTGCCCCACACTTCAGTTCCATGCAGTTCGGTGATGCGCACAGCGATACAACAATTATCAAGCGCAATGTCTGATGAATACAGAACCGAAATGCTCATTGGTTTCCCTGAATGGAATTGTGTTGTCTGTGTGTTGCGCATATTGCGCAAACTCACATCAACAATCGACACCTCACCGGAGCCCCAGCGTTGTCCAATCTCTCCCTCAACGCGTGGGCGAGCGGCACGACTCATTCCGTTGTATTCGTTCACAACGTCGATTGCTGGTCCCTGCATTCTTACGGCACCTTTTTCTAACCAAATGGCGTTTTTACACAGACGTGAGATGTCGCCTAGGCCGTGGCTGACAATAAGAATGGTGTGTCCTGCTTTGCGAAAGTCTTCAATCTTTTCGTGACATTTTTGTTGAAACGCGGTATCACCAACCGCGAGCACTTCATCAATAATGAGGATCTCGGGATCAACGTTGATAGCAATTGCAAATCCGAGCCGCACTGCCATACCAGAGGAGTAGTTCTTGACAGGTGAGTCGATGAATTGCCCAATGTCGGCAAAGTCGACAATGTCGTCATACTTACGTTGGATTTCTTTTTGGGTCATACCCAAAATCGCACCGTTTAGGTACACGTTTTCTCTTCCCGAAAGATCAGGGTGAAAGCCGGCACCAAGTTCGAGTAGCGGCGCGATGCGGCCATCGATTCGCAATGAACCTTTGTCGGGAGTGAGAATCCCCGACAGACATTTCAACAACGTTGATTTACCCGAACCATTTCGCCCGATGATGCCAAATGTTTCGCCATGTGCGATAGACGCGGTGACATCTTGTAGTGCCCAGAATTCCTCATAACGAGCTCGGCCACCGCTTAATACTGCAGACTTGAGATATTGGTTTTTCTCGTGGTAGCGCCGAAACGACTTCCACACCCCATCTATCTCAACGGCGTTATTCATGCACTGGCCTCTCCCACAAGACTTCGTATCCTAGAGTAGAGCGGGTCCTCACACGGGTCGCACTATTTACTTATGACTTCTGTACTCGCACCAGTAAAACGAGTGGCCGCAGCCCACGAATTGCTGTGGAATCTCACCCTGCGCGAGTTACGCACAAAGTATCGCCGCTCATTTTTAGGTTGGACATGGTCAATGTTGAACCCGCTTGCGACGGTCGCTGTGTATGCCTTTGTGTTCGGCCATCTTTTTCAGGCATCTCATCAACCGGGTGATCCAAGTGGGGTCGACGCGTACGCCTTGTATTTATTGTGTGGTCTATTGCCGTGGAACTGTTTCACGATGGTGTCGGGTCTGGGAATGGGAAGTGTTTTAGGTAATTCTGCGTTAGTGAAGAAAGCTGCGTTTCCCCGTGAAGTGCTGGTGTTTGCGCAATCAATGCATGGTCTAGTGCAGTTCTCTATTGAGATGGGAATTTTGGCCGTGATCATGTTGATTGCGGGCAGCATGTTTTTGCCGTGGCTACCAGTGATCTTGGTACAGATGTTGCTGCTGTTGTTATTTGCAACCGGCATTGGTTTAGGACTTGCCGCCATCAATGTGTACTTTCGTGATGTCAGTTACTTGTGGGAAATCTTCACTCGTGTTCTGTTTTTTGCAACTCCGATCGTGTACAGCCCAGACATTTTGGAAGGTCGTGTATCGGGCTGGGTAGAGGCGATTCTGAAGTGGAATCCCATGGCGGTGTTCATTCGCGGTTTCCGCCATTCTTTTTATGACGGGGCATTTGTGGGGTGGGCCGAACTAGGCGCGGCTGCACTTGCTGCTTTTATTTCTATGACACTTGGATGGATTATCTTCACCAAGATGTCACGCCGTTTTGCTGAAGAGATCTAGTTCATCAACTTTCTCAAGCGTCGCAGTTGCGATGCAACATATGGTCGAGCACGGCGTTGACCACCTTTTTCGATGATCGCAAGTTGTAAGCGTTCCAGCGCATGACGGAGAACATCTCGTCTGGTGATGCGACCCATTCCTTCACAATCAAGGAGCCATCCCACTGGCCCTTGATGACCACGTTCGTTATTACACCGTTTGCACGCGGCTACTTCGTTTTCTATCCAACTCGGACCACCTTTTATACGTGGTACCACGTGTTCCGATGTGGGCGGATTGCGCACTGAGTCCAACGGGGCACTGCACCAGATGCAATACGGACCATCGCGTTCCAGGATTATCTCCATCCGTTCACGTCTGTTGAGTTGGCGCACGACAGAATTGTGGCGTGATCACAGGCCGTTTCGCACCTTCTCCCACAGGAGATTTACATGTGGGCAATCTGCGCACTGGGTTGTTGGCGTTTCATTCGGTGAAATCTGTCGGTGGTCGGTTTCTTGTGCGGTTTGAAGACCTCGACCGAGTGACTTCGTCGCGTGAACGTGCGCGACAACAACTGGAAGATTTAGCTGCTATTGGCGTTGAGTCTGATGAAGAGCCGGTATTCCAGAGTGATCGCTTTGATCTGTATCAGGATGCAATTAGCGATCTCGAGCGACGCGGGTTGACATATGAGTGCTATTGCAGTCGTAAGGAAATACGTGAGGCAGCTGCAGCACCACATGGTGAAGTGACGGTGTATCCGGGGTCATGTCGTGATTTGTCGGAAACTGAACGAGCACGTCGTGGAGAGGAGCGGCCCGCTGCGCTGCGTTTGCGCGCTGATCTGGTGTCGCATCAATTCATCGACGGCTTTGTTGGCGCATATGGAGGTGCGGTTGATGATGTAGTGCTACGTCGTAATGATGGTGTGCCGTCGTACAACGTCGCAGTGGTAGTAGACGATGCACTGCAAGGTGTAACAGAAGTAGTGCGCGGAGACGATTTGTTATCGATCACTCCCTCACACATGGAATTACAGCGACTATTGGGATTATCCACGGTCACGTACCGACACGTCCCACTTGTCGTCGGAACAGATGGAGAACGTCTCGCTAAGCGACATGGCGCTGTGACTCTGCGTGATCTCATAGGTAGTGGAATAGAGGCGGTGTCGGTCGCGGCAATGTTGAATGAACACTGTGGGGTACGTGATGGGGACTTTTCGTGGAGCCGTGTTTCCCATCGCAGATTGGTCTGGGACGGTGACAATTTTGTGCGAAGTGATGAGCGATAGGCTCGCGGGGTGCGCATTGCAGTTGTAGGAACCGGATATGTGGGGTTGTCGACTGGTGCGTGCATGTCATCTCTTGGACATGACGTGACCTGTATCGACATTGACGCTGCAAAGGTGCAGTTGTTATCGCGTGGTGAGGTGCCCATAGTTGAACGGGGTCTTCCCGAGTTGGTACAAACAGGACTTGAGAAAAGAACGTTGTCGTTCACCACGGAGATGTCGGCTGTGGCTGATGTTGAACTGATCTTTTTGTGTCTTCCGACTCCACAAGGAGATGATGGCGAAGCCGATGTGAGCTATGTGGAGGCAGTCATTCGAGACATTCGTGCGCTGTTGTCTCCTGGTGCAGTGCTGATAAATAAGTCGACAGTCCCAGTAGGAACGGCAAAGAAGCTCACGGTGTTGCTCAATCGTGGAGACATCTCTGTTGTGTCAAACCCCGAGTTTTTACGTCAGGGAACAGCTGTGCAGGATTTTCTTCATCCTTCACGAATTGTGATTGGCGGTGTTGATACAGATGCTGTTCATCGTGTAGCAACTGCGTACCAGGGTGTTGATGCGCCAGTGCTGCTGATGAACTGGGAATCAGCGGAGATGTTGAAGTACGCAGCTAATACCTTTCTCGCTACCAAGCTCACTTTTATTAATGCAATGGCAGATATCTGCGAGTTAGTTGGAGCAGACATTAATGAAATCGCCCAAGGGCTGGAACTAGATCCACGAATTGGTGCAGGAATGTTGCAGGCAGGCCCAGGGTGGGGTGGTAGTTGTTTCCCGAAAGACACCCGCGCATTGCTCAATGTGGCAGGAGATAAGGGCTATGACTTTGAACTACTGCGTGGCGTGATCAAAACAAACGACGATCACTACATGCGCGTGGTGACAAAGGTGGAATCAGTGTGTGGTGGTTCTGTTGCGGGCAAGACAGTTGCGGCGTGGGGTCTCACGTTTAAAGCAAATACCGACGATCTACGTGATTCACCGGCCATCAAGATTTTGACACTCTTGCACGACAAAGGTGCAGAAATTGTGGCGAGTGATCCCACAGCGCGTGGTGTGTACAGCAACTATCCATGGATCACAGTTGCTGATAGTGCAGTGTCTGCTTGTGATAACGCCGACGTGCTTGTGGTGTTGACCGAGTGGCCACAGTTTGTAGATGTGGATCCTATTGATGTGGGGAATGTGATGAAGGTGCGCAGTGTGGTGGATGCGCGTAACTTGTTAGAGCGCACAAAGTGGACTGCACATGGTTTTTCCTATGTTGGTGTTGGTCGGTGATCTGCGATGGCATCTGATCTTGAAATGATTCTGGGGTATCAAGGCGCAGTCGATAATGGTGATGCGGTTGAAGTGGCATCAGATGTGTTGTGTATGCCGTTTTGGACACCAGATTTTTGTTCAGTTGTGATTCGGGCTGCTGAAGCAACAGGTGCGTTTGATAGTGACCCCAGTGATCCCGTCCCTGGTCATGAAGTATCACTTGCAGTGATTTCACCGCGCTTGTTTGAAGCCGTGGAACAAGACATCGGCATACGTATGTGGCCACAAATTCGTAAGTGGTGGCCGTTGGTTGATTACCACGGACTACGTGATGTGTTTGTCATCAAATACGCAATGGGACAGCAAGAAGAGCTGCGTTTGCACCATGATGTTGCACAAGTATCGGCGAGCATTAAGTTGAATGATGACTATGCGGGTGGCGTGTTGGAGTTTCCACGCCAATCATTTGATAATTCAGCAGTCCCTGTGGGGTCACTTATTGCGTGGCCAAGTTTGGTGACTCATCCACACGCGAGCACACCATTGCAAGGTGGTGTGAAATACAGCCTCACCATTTGGTGTGAACTGCCACTAATTGAAATGTGAGAATTGACCGTTCCGACGACTCTCATAAATCTGACCAATTTGGTACGGTATTTCTTCGATCATCAATGAAGTACGAACTTGACCACCTTCAGGCGTTAGAAGCCGAGTCCATTCACATCATTCGTGAAGTGGTGGCCACTATGGAGCGACCTGCTCTGCTGTTCTCCGGGGGTAAAGACTCGATTGTCATGTTGCACCTAGCGCGTAAAGCGTTTTGGCCTGCACGTCTGCCGTTTCCGCTCGTGCACATCGACACAGGCGAGAACTTTCCCGAGGTCATCGCCTACCGTGATCAGTTGGTGGCAGAGATCGGCGCACGTCTAATTGTGGGGTACGTGCAAGACGACATTGACGCTGGGCGCGTGGTGGAAGACAAGCGCGCTAATGCGGGTCGTAACCGACTGCAGACCACCACGTTGTTGCGCACCATTGAAGAACACAACTTCACAGCAATGTTTGGCGGTGCGCGTCGCGATGAGGAAAAAGCGCGTGCGAAAGAACGCGTGTTGAGTTTCCGTGACGAGTTTGGTCAGTGGGACCCAAAGAATCAACGACCCGAATTGTGGAACCTCTACAACAGCCGTCATCGTCCCGGGGAACACATTCGCGCGTTTCCTATTTCGAACTGGACCGAACTTGACATTTGGCAATACATCGCCGATGAAGGTATTGATCTGCCCAGTATCTATTACGCACACACACGACCAGTAGTACGTCGCGGCGAGATGATCATGGCAATCAACGAATTTGTGTCTGCCCAAGACGGAGAAGAAGTCATTGACATGGTGGTGCGCTATCGCACCGTGGGTGATGCAACCTGTACGGCAGCCGTCGAGTCATCGGCGGCAACAGTGCACGATGTGATCACTGAAGTAGCAGCAACGCGCATTACCGAACGTGGCGCAACGCGCGCAGACGATAAAACGTCGGAAGCCGCTATGGAAGATCGCAAGCGTGAGGGGTATTTCTAATGTCTGAGATACTTCGCTTTGCTACCGCTGGTTCTGTTGATGACGGGAAGTCGACACTCATTGGTCGTTTATTGTATGACGCTAAAGGAATCTTTGAAGATCAACTAGAAGCTGTTGAGCGCACTTCGCGTGAACGCGGTGAGGGATACACCAACCTTGCGTTGTTAACCGATGGGCTTCGCGCCGAGCGCGAACAAGGCATCACTATTGATGTTGCGTATCGCTATTTTGCAACACCTAAGCGTAAGTTCATCATCGCCGATACTCCGGGTCACATTCAATACACCCGCAACATGGTGACGGGTGCGTCTACCGCAGATCTTGCATTGGTCCTTATTGATGCGCGCAAAGGTGTGCTCGAACAAAGTCGTCGACATGCGTTCCTTGCATCGCTTCTTGGAGTTCCACACTTGGTGTTGTGTGTGAACAAGATGGACCTTGTTGACTACGACGAAGAAGTGTTTGAAAAAATCAAGGACGAATTTAGAGATTTCGCGGCTCGTTTACGTGTGCATGACCTTACGTTCATTCCGATCTCTGCGTTAAACGGCGACAACGTGGTCGACAAGTCAGAGAACATGCCGTGGTACAAAGGCAGCACGTTGTTGCACACCTTGGAAGAAGTGCATATTGCTTCTGACCGCAATCTCATTGACCCGCGTTTCCCTGTGCAGTATGTGATTCGTCCAATGGATGATGAATGGCATGACTATCGCGGGTACGCAGGGCAAGTGGCAAGTGGCGTCTTCCGCACTGGTGATGACGTAATGGTGCTTCCCTCTGGTTTTACTTCCACTATTGCCGCAATCGAAACAATGGATGGTCCAGTAGAAGAGGCTTATTCACCGATGTCGGTGACCATTCGCCTGAATGATGAGATTGACATCAGCCGTGGTGACATGTTGTGTCGCGTGAACAATCAGCCACACGTGTCGCAAGATGTGGAAGCGATTATGTGTTGGATGAGTGAACAACCACTTGATTCCGGTGCGTTCTATCGAATTAAACACACCACGCGTGAAGCGCGTGTGAAAGTGCAAGAGGTGCTCTATAACTTGGACATCAATACCTTGCACCGCAACACCGACATTCACACGCTGGCACTGAATGAAATTGGTCGGGTGAAGTTACGTTCGACGTTGCCGTTGTTCACCGACAGCTATGAGAAAAACCGCATCACCGGTGGATTCATTCTCATCCATGAGGCAACGAACAACACCGTTGCCGCGGGCATGATTATCTAGCTGCGTTTTTTGATGCGAATGGTTTTTTCTTTTGCGGTCAAACACTGACCTGTTTCAAGATCAAAACGCCAGCCGTGCAACGTGCACACCAGGTTGCCATCTTCAATCTCGCCAAATACAGATAGATCTGCATTGCGATGCGGGCAACGTCGCTGCACGACATAGTCGCCAAGTTCTATGTCGGCTTCGGTGTGGTTGGGACCAAGCAACTTCTCCTTTGCCTCTGTCTCGGTACGCGTCATGCGCTCAACCGATAATGACTTGAAGAAGTTGTAGAGGTACTCGTTGTATTCACCTTTGCGCCATGCGGTGAAGCGACAACTAAGAAACAACGAGTTCGACCAGTCAACAGCACGCTCTGCCACTACATGTTCGACAAGGTCACGGTCGATGTCGAAACGAAACGCGTAGTCCTGGTCGGTGTATGGCTCGATCTTTGCGCGGGCAAAGTCGATGAAGATGCCTTCGTCACCGGCGTTCAATAAACATCCCGCACCGATGCCTTGTCGAAGTGCGGGAGCCATGTCAAGAAGTGGTTTCCACCACAACTGCAGTGTCTCCACCAGATTGGTGGGTTCGCGTTTCAAGGACACTTTGAGATCATCGAGCCATGGTGTCCAGTCACGCTGATAGGTGCGTAAGTACTGCTCTTTGTTGTTAAAGATCGACTCCACTGCAACTTCACCGCCGGGCTGTGTCACTGCAACTTTTCCGTTGACAATATCAAACGTGGTACCAGGCACGGTGAGAGTTGCGTTGCGTTGTGCGTCGGCTAAGCGCGACAAGAACTGGCGTTGATCGGGAAAGATTGTCGGCTCTTCTCCAGTGATCATGTTGAGAGAAAAGAGCGCTTCGTCTAAGAAACATGGCGGACCAGCTGATGGCACCACGTGTGTTGCATCAATTGCTTCTACATATCGCATCGCGCGCGAGAACTGGCTTGCCACTTTCTCTTTACACAAGCGCAACTTTGTGTCGGCATCCATCTCGTACACCATCGGATACCAAATAGCGCCACTGAATTGCAACCAGTGAAGATCAACAGGGCCATGTTGACGTAGCGCATCAAGATCGTTCGTGCGACAATCGTTTTGGTTCACTAATCGCGCATCACCATCAGAGATCACTATTGCCGAGTCACCACCAGGACCATCGGTTATAGATGTTTCTAAATGAATAGCAATACTGACATCGTTCGTAATGTTTGTTGCCATGCCATCTGATGTGCGCACAAACTTCGTGAATCCCAGTTTGTTGTAGGCACGTTCCATTTCGCGTGTGGGATACCCGGGTAACAACACCGTGGTGTCGCGGCTCATGTTGTTGCGTAAAAACGGTTCGTCAAAGTGGTCGGCGTGAAGGTGTGAGATGTAGAGGAAATCTGGGTTGCACACATCGTGCATGATGTGATCGGGCAACTGATCGTTTCGTGGAAACACAAACCACGAACCCAAAAACGCGGGAACAAACCAAGGATCACAGACGATGGTGACACCTTTGGTACGCACCAAAATGCCCGCGTGACCAATAGAGATGGCTTGCATGGAAACGACTTATTTAGTGGGCGGGTCTATGGATTGTTTGCCGGCAGTCGACACATGTTCTGTCCACTGTGTGCCACTCCAGTAACGAAGCTCGAACCGACCCGATGGATCTTTGTACCAGTTCGCCGGCACTTCCGGTGCGTCATTTGATGACGTTGCAGCAGGCGATGACGCCGTTGAAGTAGGTGTGCTTGCTTGCACGGGGGTTGTGACTGTTTCACCCACACGACCTGGTGACAACGCAGTAGGCACCACACCTTCTTTGCGGACAAATGCATGTAGCCATCGTTCGCCGGTGTAGACGATCTGCACAAGTTCCCAGCCCTCTGCTGATCGCTTGGAAAGTTCGGCTGCGAACAATTCGGGATTATGAGCCGATTCGGTGACGACGTCGTATGTATACATACGGCAAGGTTAGCCCTCGGTTTCTAGGCCTCACCGTCGTGTTCGCCAATGGGGTCTTCGGTGCGTACCAACGCATCGACATTGATCCCCGATGTGGGGCCATCGTGTACGAGGCGACCGTCGCGCAACGCCACGATGCGCTCCACGGTGTGCACAAACGACAGCTCGTGCGTTGCCACCACTACCGTGGCGCCATCTGTCGATGCTTGTTGCAACAACTCGAGAAGTGCTTCTTTTCCGGCGGAATCAAGACCCACGAATGGTTCATCAACAATGAGCAATTCAAACGGACGGACAAATCCCAATGCGATCGCAGCTTTTTGACGAAGACCGCGACTGAACCTATTGGGAAGATCATCGGCGCGTTCATACAAACCCAAATGTCCGAGCAAGTCTGCTGACAACTGTTCCCAATCTGTCACGCGATGCATGCGCGCGACATATTCCATGTGTTCCCACAATGTGAGGTCGTCATAAAACGTGGGCGAGTCGGCGATGTAACTCACGCGTTCGCGCGCTTCTAATGATCCCGCGTCATGACCAGAAATAGTGACGTGACCATCGCTTGGTTCTAAGAGTCCCGCCACCATGCGCAGAAATGTTGTTTTGCCTGAACCGTTGTGACCAATCAGGGCGACGCGTTCACCTGTTGCGATTTCCAATGTGAGAGGAGTCAGCGCTGGTGCGTCGCCATAGGTTTTGGCAACGTCGTGTGCATGGAGTGCTGGCGCGGGTCCCTTGGGGGCACGTTCTTCGTGTTCGCGATCGTGCTCTCGGTCGTTACGTTGAGATGGAGGAATTGCAGATGTCATGATGATGCGTCCTGTGGGCGTTGAGCGCCAGCAGTGAAACTACGCCACCAGCGCCTGATGTTGTCGCGTTGGCGGACCCAACCGACGGTGAGAAATACCACAATGCCAACAGCAAGTGCCGTGCGAAGGGCATCACCGAGAACAACGCTGTCTGATTCGACTGATTCGCGGATGACGATGATGGGCAGTGATCCCGCAATAGCAATCAGCGGCGGCCATACTGCGCGGATAAGCGAACCCATACCGCTCATTTCTGGTGGCAACATCAACGCTTCGGTGGATTCGCCAATGGGATCGGGTGCACCTTTCACCGCGTTCACCACCGCTCCTGCAACACCGGCCAAAAACGCCGGCAGTGCAATAAGCGGCGCGACCGCAAATGCCATCGCTGTTGGTTCCGCAATTACTACCGCTGCCATACCAATGAATGAGAACACGATGGCGATGATTGCGGGAATCACAAGATGTTTCACCATGATCACACCGCGTTCAATGGGGAATGCATCGGTGCGATCGGGTTGATCAACTTCTTGCGAGAGTGGTTCGATGGCATCGAGACCAAAGATGAACAACAGGATTCCTGTTGCGAGAAACGCGGGAGTGGTGCCGTTGTATGCCACAACACCACACGCTGCTGCAGCGGTGCTGGTGATGATCATGCGTCCAAGTCGTCGTGCAGGGAAATGGGCGACGCTGCGCACACCACGGGCGATGACCACGTCGTAACGTGACATACCTTTTGATGTGAACCATGGACGCTCACGCATGTGTTCTTGGCTGAGTTGACGACGTAACAAAATGACGGTGCGAATGTCTTGCAACGTGACAGCAAATTTCAATTGCGACACCAACGATGATCTGCGCGCGAGTGCTTCTAGTGACAAACGCGAAATAAGTGCGATGCTCAGCGCTGCGAGAACAAGCACTACTACCACTGCGATGAAGTCGACCCATTCGGTGCGAAGTGGGGTGAGAGCGAGACTTCCGACGGCGCCAAATGGTCCAGGTAGTGGTGTGTCGATGAAGGTGACTGCGGCTTGCCAGGCGACAAGTGCGGTGGCGACAACGGTGATGATGGAGCGGTGAATGCCAAGGCCATGGACAATGAGGGCCGCGATCACAAACAGGGCGCAGCTGATGGCGCCATACGCTGCGCCCCATACGGCCCAGCTCCCCAGAGTGCCCGTGGGCATGCGGCGAGAGGCCAATTGTCCGGCGATAGCGCCTGCCACAGCGCCGGAGAAGGCCGCTGATCGCAGACGAGCGATGCTCGGATGTCTGAGGGCAACGCCTCGAGATATGGGGGCAAGAAGCACATGGCGAACGTCTGCGTCTTCCACCGCGACCGGGCCCCCGTTTGCACCCGAGCGAAGTCCCAAGAACACGATGAGGGCAGTGACTAGACCAAGGGCATTAGGGCCGTGGTGGGAAACATTGGCCAGTTCGCTGGCGGTGAGGTCGGCGTCTTTCACGAACCCTGACAGGAACAAGATGACGCCGCCCACGATGAGGGCGGTGATGTACACGCGATACAGCGCCTCGAACCATTCCATGTCTTGAATGCGATGGTGTCTGCGGGTGCGTCGCATCGCAAACATGGCCTCTTCGCCAATGGAAGGGGAGATGTCGGGCGATGTCACGTGTGTCATCCTGCCACCTTGAGAACCCAAATCGATGGGCAGAATAGAGAGATGGACACCGATGCAGTGCAGTTGTTTGCTGCGCTTCTCACGGTGGTGGCATGGATCGGCACCGTTGTAGTGGTGTTGGCGTGGGTGTTGCGCGCGCGAGTGGGTGTTGCGCGCACGGTGCTTGAGTCGGTGAGCGGCGCAGCGCTGTGGCTGTCGTTTGTGGTCCCGGCCGGAGCGGTGATTGGCAGCTTGTACATGAGCGAGGTGGCCAACTACACGCCGTGCAATTTATGTTGGTATCAACGCATCGCGATGTATCCGTTGGCGTTGGTGTTGTTGATTGCGGCTGTACGACGAGACGCCGCGGTGCGTTGGTATGCGATACCCATTGCAGTGGTAGGTCTCGTGATTTCTGTGTATCACTATTTCGTGGAATGGTTTCCGCAAATTGAAACCAACGTGTGCAGTCTTACTGTGCCGTGCACAACTATTTGGTTCCGTGAGTTTGGTTTCATTTCACTACCGCTCATGGCTGCGAGTGCGTTTGTGTTTGTGATCGCAGTGTTAGCCACCACATCTAGAATTATTTTTCACCCCACCACAGGAGATCACTCATGAGCTCATCACGTAATAAAAACGTCATCATCGCTGTTGTTGTTGCAGCAGTGGTGGTGATTGCTGCAGTGATCGCGCTTGTTGCATCTGGTGGTGGAGATGATGACAATGGTTCTTCGTCTGACACCACGTCAGTTGATGGCGGTGGTGGTGGCGGTGCTGGGGAAACACAGCCCGTGACAATCGTGGGTGATGTGCTGCCAGAGTTTGATGCACCTGAAAATGACACGTCGATTGGCTCTGTTGCGCCAACCCTTGAGGGGTTCACATTTGATGGGTCGGCAATGTCGATTGCACCGGGTGCGACGGGACGCCCGATGATGGTGGTGTTTCTTGCACACTGGTGTCCGCATTGCAACGCTGAAATACCCGTGTTGATTGAGTGGAATGAGTCAGGTGGTGTGCCGTCCAATTTGGATGTGATTGGTGTGTCGACCGCCGTGTTTGATGATCGCGATAATTACCCGCCGTCTGAGTGGATTCGCGACAAGAAGTTCCCATGGCCGGTGCTGGCCGACTCTGTGACCAGCGATGGTGCTGTTGCGTATGGAGTCACAGGGTTTCCGTCGTTTGCGTTGATTGATGAGGGTGGCAAGGTGCTCTATCGCGCTGATGGTGAAAAGACGTTGGAAGAAATTGAACTGATTGTGGGGACGTTCTTCCCCTCCACCTGATGTTCGGTTTTGTCGCACACATTTCCGCCGTATGAATGTTGTCGCGGCTCGGGGGAAAGATGATTCACAATATTCGGTATCACACTGATACCAAATTTGACACCACACCAATACCAATTTTGGTATCACCCAGATACCGAAGTTGGTGCCAGTTTGATACCAACTTTTTCAAACGAAACATCGGAGTCGCGAGATGAGAGTCAATGCCATGACTTCTCGATACGCCCAGGCCACCCGAAAAGCAATGACATTGCGTCTCACAGCGGGCGAATACGAAGCTTTACGTGACCGCGCCAGAGCCGAGCGACTGTCAATGCAACACGTTGTCCGCCGCGCATTACGCGCACACCTTGACTTCATTAGTCATCAAGACAAAGTCGCAGAAGCCACCGACAAGATTCTCGCGAGTCACGCAGAAGCTCTTGACCGTCTGGGAAATGACGCCACATGACGCGCAGATTACGACCAACTCTGGTGCACACCATTGACTTTGAAGACGTCATGTTTGTTCTGCGTCGCCTCAATGGTGTTGATCCATCCCTCACACACGCCGTGCGGATTAACAGCGAAGTATCAAAAGTGCAACGTCGCATTGAGGACATCTCAAAAGACGGAACGTATGTGTCGGTGTACATACAGGCTGCGATGTTGCTGCGGCATCTCACGCACTACTGTCTCACCAACAAATCTGACATACGTATTGCGTGGCTTCTCGTAGCCGTTCTCCTTGAGGTCAATGGGTTCAGTGTCTCTCACGCGTCAAGCGATCAGATCTACGAAATAGTGCGCACGATTTCCACCGCTGACCCGAGCGCCCACCAAATCGCTGATGTCCTCAGAACAATCGCCGAATCCCTTAAATGAGCCTTACACAACACGAGAAGGGGCGTAGCCTTGCCGATTGTGAGTACCACCTCTCGCATCGGATTCTTTGGACCATTCGGCACTTTCACCGAACAGGCCTTGCGCACCCAGACAGATCTTGTCGCGGGTGAACTTGTGCCGTATCGCAGCGTGCCCGATGTGCTCGATGCAGTGGCCAATGGCGACGTTGATAGAGGATTTGTTCCCATCGAGAACTCCATTGAAGGAATGGTCAACTTCACACAAGATGCACTCGTATTTGACTACGACCTTCTTATCCAACGCGAAGTAGTGCTCGACATCGAACATTGTTTGCTCGCGCCCAAAGGAACAACGCTCAAAGATGTTGTCGCGGTGTTGTCAATCCCTGTTGCGACCGCACAATGTGCTGCGTATTTGCGCAAAACATTGCCAAAGGCCGACATCATTACTGCAAACAGCACCGCTGATGCCGCACGTCAAGTAGGTGAGCGAAGCGCAAATGGTGAAAAGGGACTCGCAGCACTGGCACCTCGCACTGCAGCAGAGCTGTACAACCTCGACGTCATCGCAGAAAACATTGCAGACCACGAAGGAAACCAAACGCGTTTCGTGTTGATTGGTCGAGAGGGAATCCCTGCTGCAACAGGACATGATCGCACTGGCATTGTTGTGTTTCAACGTGCAGACGAACCAGGCAGTCTCATTTCAATCTTGCAAGAGTTTGCTGCGCGACGCATCAACATCACGCATTTGTCATCGCGTCCCACAAAAGCTGGTGGTCTTGGTGATTATTGCTTCATCATGTACGTGGATGGGCATGTTGATGATGAACTGCTAGCGGATGCACTTCGTGATTTGCGCGCCAAACAAGGTGGCGTGAAATTTCTTGGGTCGTACCCAGCAGCGGGAGAACAGTCACATTCGGCTCGCGAACATGCCGATGCCCGCTGGAAAGAGGCAGATGATTGGGTCACTGCGTTGCGTTCGCGTATCCAGCGATAACGTGTCGGACGGAACGGTGGCAGAGCGGACAAATGCACCCGCCTTGAAAGCGGGAGGCTCACAAGGCCCGGGGGTTCGAATCCCTCCCGTTCCGCCAGTAGTCTCATAGCCATTCCCCCTCGTGTAGCGGAAGGCAGGATCACATGTCCACCACACAAGCAGTCACCCACGACGCAAACCGTCAGGTCAGCAAAGAAGAACTTGAAGAGTTCCGCGCAAAAGTTGTTGCGTTCCTCGACAAGCACGCCACAGGTATTAAGCCCGGTGATCCCACAGACCGCGGTAAGACCGCGATGGACGGTGCAAAGAAGTTTCAAAAGGCACTCGCAGAGGCAGGACTCGCGGGCATTGTGTATCCGAAGGAATACGGCGGTGCGGGACTGACTCGTGCACACGATCGCGTATGGCGTGAGGAATACGCGAAGTATCCCGATATGACAAACGAACTCACCATCAGCCACGGCATGTGCTTGCCAATGCTGAATGACTTTGGAACACCAGAGCAGCGCGCGCAGTTCCAAGGTGGCAATATTTCTGCCGAGACGGTGTGGTGTCAGATGTTTTCTGAGCCAGGTGCAGGTTCCGACGTTGCAAGTTTGCAAACCAAAGCAGAGCTTGACGGTGATGAGTGGGTCTTGAATGGTCAAAAAGTGTGGACCACACTCGCGCACTTAAGTGATTACGGAATTGTTATCGCTCGTACCAATCCTGATGCACCCAAGCACGCCGGTATTTCGATGTTCATCATGGACATGAACGCACCGGGTGTTGAGATTCGCCCCATTCACCAGATTGACGGCAGCAAGCACTTCAACGAAATCTTCCTCACCGATATGCGTATTCCCAAGTCATGGTTGCTTGGCGAATTGAACAACGGATGGAACCAAGCAACAGCAATGCTCATGTACGAGCGTGTTGCAATTGGTACCGGTTCATCAAGTGGTGTAAAGACTGACAACGCCGATCGTCTCATCGAACAGGCTCGTCGTCGTGGTGTATTGAACGATCCCGTTCTTCGTCAAAACATCATGAAGGTGTACAGCGAAGAGTTCACCAAGTCACTCGTGTCGCTGCGTACGCGTGCCGAGATGAAATCTGGTCGTGCGCCAGGCCCTGGTGGATCACTTGGCAAATTGCACTCAGCCCGCATTGCCCGCATGATGCGTCAGTTGATTAGTGATGTGCAGGGTCCTGCAGTTGTTGCTCACGAAAAGGGCGACCACATGGAGAACTGGTCACGTAACTTGCTCGCAAGTTTTGCCGCCAACATTGCTGGTGGTACCGACGAGATTCAAAAGAACATCATCGGTGACCGCGTGCTCGGACTCCCACGTGAGCCTGCCGTCGACCGCGATGTTGCGTTCAAAGACCTGAAAGTCGGCACGCAGCGTTAATAACGCTTAACGTTCGTCTCTGACCTTGCTAATGCGAGACTCTCGAAAGTCGCTTGCGACTTATCGTTCGTCTCTGACGAATGGAATACCGAGTGCCTTCGGTGCGCCCAGTGCCTGTCTGCTCTTTGGTGTTGACAGTGCAACTAGCGCAATCAACGTGGCCAAATATGGCACCATTTGTGTAAACGCTGTTGGTATAAACGTGATGCGCTCTGCTTGCAAGGTAAATGGCAGCTGCAATGTGAAACCAAACAACACCGCACCAAAGATGATGCGAATGGGTCGCCATCCGGCAAACACCACCAGCGCGAGTGCGATCCAGCCAATGCCATTTGTGGTGCCTTCACGGTTCCACGCTGACGCGCGAGCCAACATCAACCAACTACCACCAAGGCCAATCAGCATGCCGCCAAGAATGGTGTAGCTAAAGCGAATAGTGGCGACCGACAAACCTTGTGCATCAACTGTTGCGGGATCATCACCCGTCGCGCGAAGTGTGAGACCCGAGCGTGTGCGGAAGATGTACCAACTCGCGGCAATTGTGAGTGCAATAGCGAAATACGTGACGATGTCTTGTTCGAACACGATTGGTCCAATAACAGGAATGTCGGTGAGAGGACCAAAGTCAAGGGGAACAATCTTTTCTGAGATGATCCGACCTTCTGCGGGTTTCCCGAGGAAGTTCGCAAGCCCGGTACAGAAAATGACCAACGCTAAACCAGCAACTATTTGATTGGCGCGAAACACCACCGACAACGTCGCATGAATCATTGCGGTGAGCCCACCAACAAGTGTTCCCACGACAAGCCCTACCCAGATACTTCCACTTGAGTCAGTTGCAAGGAATGAACTGACGGTGCCCATCAACAAAACGCCTTCAACTCCAAGGTTTAAGACACCGGAACGTTCGTTAAACAATGCACCAAGCGATGCAAGCATCAACGTGGTGGCAATGGCGATGGAATCAGCAAAGGTGAGGATCCAGATGTTGTCGTTCATGATGCCACCGCCTGCTGTTGTTGACGCACCACTCGCAGTCTGTAGCGACGGAAGATCTCGCCACCTAGGGCGAACAACAACACAGCACCTTGCAAAATCACGCCGATATGTACAGGCGTATCGCTTGTGATCTGTAGTTTGTCGCCACCAGTACGAAGACCTGCAAATAAGATTGCGCTAATGATGATGGCAACAAAGTTGTAGCGGGCGAGTGCTGCAACAACAATTCCGGCGTATCCGTATCCCATCGTGGTGATCGAGATGTCGAGCTTTTCAAACGGTCCCACAATGAGTGCAGACCCAGCAAGACCAGCAAGCGCTCCCGAAATCATCATCACCGACAATGTCGTGCGCTGTGCACTAATGCCTGCATATTGAGCAGCACGTGGTGAATCAGCAATTACCTGAATGCGATAGCCATACTCGGTGCGTTTGACAATCCAGAACAGAACTAGTGCCACCACTACAGCGAGAAAGAACGTCGGGTACACACGAGTTGAACCAAAGGCTTCAATGGTCGCTGACTCCGGCAAGGGTCGACCCTGTGGGAAACCGGTCGTGCTCTCATCACGGAAGAATGAGGAACTCGTATAGATGAAGTAGTTCATCAAGTTCAGTGCGACGTAGGTGAGAAGCAATGTGGTGACGATCTCGCTTGTTCCAAGCTTTGATCGCACAATTGCGGGCACAACAATCCACAGCGCACCAAAGAGTGCACCCATTAGCAGCACAACAGGAATTGCGATGGCCGATGGAAGGCTGTCGCCAAAGGCAAGACCTGCCCATGCACCACCAATCATTCCCAAATACAACTGGCCTTCTCCACCAATGTTGTAGAGGTTCATCTGGAACGCAAATGCCGCTGCCACGCCCGTAAAGATGAGAACCGTCGATAACCCAAGTGTGTCGGTAATGCCATAAAAAGTGGTGAAGCCACCCTTCAACATCTCTTGGTATGTCTCAATAGGCGCATAGCCGGTGGCGAGCAAGAAGACGGCACCAACAACAAGTGCCGCGATAATTGAGATAACCGGTACTGCAGCACTGAGATACTTGGGAGAGTCAGTGCGTGCTTCAAAGCGAAGTGGAAATCGCATTACATCACACCCTTACTTCGACAGTCCGGCCATTGCGGCGCCAACAGTTTCAATGTGTGCAGATTCACCGGGTGTCTCGTGAACTATCGCACCGCGATACAGCACCAAAATGCGGTCAGACAACGACAAGATTTCATCAAGGTCTTCCGAAATCAACAAGACTGCCTGACCTGCACTACGCGCGTCATCAATAAGACGTCGTACTGTTTCAATTGCGCCTACGTCTAATCCGCGCGTTGGTGAGCATACAACAAGCAATGCTGTTGGTGTTCGTCCACCCGACAACTCACGCGCAAGCAACACCTTCTGGGCATTACCACCGGAGAGTTTGCGTGCAACATGTTCGGGGCCATTTGCTTTGATCTCAAATTGTTCAATTAGTCGCGCGGCTTCCGGACGAACAGATCCGCGATCGACTATCACGTCGCGTTTGCGTGTGAGTAGCAAGTTGTCGAGAATGCTCATCGATGGAACAAGACCCATTCCGAGGCGATCTTCCGGCACGTACGCAAGTCCAGCTTCGCGCGCTTTGATCGGGCCAAGGTCGGTGGTGAACACTCCTTGAATGGCAATGGTTCCAGACGTTGGTGATGTCAGACCAGCGATCACATCAGCGAGTTCTTTTTGACCATTGCCCGCAACACCAGCGATACCAACCATCTCTCCTTCATGCACATTGAACGTGATGTTGTCGAGACGCTTCACTCCGTTCACCGTGAGTGACAAGTTGCGAACTTGCAGAACTTCGTGACCAATGGGATGTTCAGCGCGTTGCACCGACAAGTCAACGTGACGACCCACCATCAAGTTCGCAAGATCAGCGGTGCTAGCTGAACCACGACCTTCGACGGAACCCGTTACTTCACCGTTACGAAGCACTGTGACGCGGTCTGAAATCTCTACTACTTCACCAAGTTTGTGGCTAATAAACACGATCGATTTTCCACTCGCGGTCATCGCGCGCACGTTGTCAAACAACTTTTCAACTTCGGCGGGAACAAGAACAGCTGTTGGCTCGTCGAGCAGCAAGATTTCTGCGCCTTGGTACAACGCTTTGACAATCTCCACGCGTTGACGCTGTCCCACCGACAGGTCTCCGATGACTGCAGTGGGGTCAATGGGCAGGCCGTAACTATCCGCAACGGCTGCCACTTTGTCGTTGAGATCTTTTGTCTTTAGTCGAAATGACAGATCACTACTGCCGAGGACAACGTTTTCTGCAACGGTGAATCGCTCTACTAAACGAAAATGTTGATGCACCATTGCGATGCCGTGCGCAAGACCCGCACGGGGAGAAGGAAGTGAAATCACGCTGCCATTGCGCGTGAGGTATCCCTCATCTGGTTGATACAAGCCACAGAGAATCGCAGCCAGGGTGCTTTTACCGGCGCCGTTTTCTCCAAGCAGGGTGTGTACTTCTCCGCGACGAATGTCAAAGTCAACGTTGCAATTTGCAACAACTCCGGGGAAGCGTTTGGTGATGTGATGAGCTGAGAGTGCGACAGAGGCCGCACCACTTTCGTGATGCGGCCCCTGCACAACCTCATGTGAGGTGTTCGACATGAGTCGTTGTTCGGTTAGGAAGCGTTACCAATAACGCCTTCAACGAAGTAGCTCATTCCAAGCAATGCAAACAGGTTGTCGCCGTCAATGACCTTGTGGTCAAGAACTGAACCTGCAGGAACTGCCTCAGAACCATCTTGCTTGTTGATAGGACCTGTGAACGGAACAGCTGATTCAGAAGCGAATTCTTCCGCCTTTGCCAAGATCTGCTCTTGGATGTCGTCGGATACCGATGAACCAAATGAACCAAGTGTCACCATGCCTGTTGCCATGGTGCCGTAGTACTCATCGGTACGACATTCGCCTGCGGCCCACTTTTCAGCGGTCTCGATGTAGTACGGGCCCCAGTTCCATACAGGAGCTGTCAACCATGCACCGGGTGCACTTTCTGCCATGTCACTGTTGTAGCCAACCCACTTTGCACCTGCTGCGTCTGCTGCAAGACCAGTTGCTGTGGTGTCTTGGTGCATACCAAGAACGTCGGCGCCAGCTGCGAGCAATGACTCAGCTGCTTCTTTTTCTTTCGCTGGATCAAACCATGTCTCGGTCCATACAACCTGAACAGTTGCATCTGGGTTCACAGACTGTGCACCAAGAGTGAATGCGTTGATACCGCGAATAACTTCTGGAATTGGGAACGCTGCAACGTAACCGAGCTTGCCGGTTGGTGATGCTGCACCTGCTGCCATACCAGAGAGGTAACGAGCTTCTTCAGCAGAACCGAAGTAAGTACCGAGGTTCGGTGCAACTTCCTGGTTGTCTGCTTCGATCAAGAACTTTGCACCGGTTGCCCACTGGAAGCACTTGTCTGGATTAGCAAGAGCAACCTTGTTCATTGGCAAGCCGTAACCGAATGATGTTGCAAACACAAGGTCGTAACCGTCACGTGCAAGCTGTGCCATCACTTCTTCAGACTCTGGGCCTTCTGGCACATTCTCAACACGCTTCACTTCAATGCCGAGTGCTTCTTCAAGCTGAACGATGCCATCTTCGTGCTGGTAGGTCCAGCCCTTGTCATCGGGTACACCGATGTAAACAACGGCAACCTTGATGTCGGCTGCTACCGCGGGAACGCTGTCACCGCCGGCTGCTGTTGTGTCGCTGCTGCTTCCGCCGTCGTCGTCACCACATGCTGATGCGATCAGCGCTGTAGTTGCCACGACTGCAGCAAATTTCCACAGTTTCTTCATGGATTTTGGTCTCCTCATAATTGGTCCAGGGGTGGTACCAAACAGTAAGTAGAGATTAGTCCGCTGCCACAGGGACCC
>Ga0164293_10000010_pt1 | contig 136836 bp, 178 predicted proteins | sample GEODES118metaG_FD_111487 | JGI IMG/M metagenome (GOLD analysis project Ga0164293, IMG submission 111487) | Eutrophic lake water microbial communities from Lake Mendota, Wisconsin, USA - GEODES118 metaG | ecosystem: Environmental > Aquatic > Freshwater > Lake | place: USA: Lake Mendota...
AATAACCATAAGAGCCGTAGCGGCTGAAAGCCGCATATTCTCTATTACGCGCCATAGCTCTTCGAAGTTGTAGAATAACCATAAGAGCCGTAGCGGCTGAAAGCCGCATATTCTCTATTACGCTCCATAACCCTTGGAACTTTTACAATAAGGATTTCCCCTAGTCACGCTTAAGGTGAATAAGAGAGTGACGCACTATGAACGATTACGCCACTCTCTCATTCTTTTTAACTTGCTTGACGTTTCCTTAGTTCGTCAGCAAATGTCATGCCTTGGTCCCTGTAGTAGTTCTCATTATTGGGGGCTGGCAATGTCGCCATTGCTTCCGCCGCCAAGCGGCAATCCATTACAACCCAATTGAGGCTTTCAATTGAGAGAGTCTTGGCTTTAGCTTTCCAATAAATGAAGTCTAGTGACGTGGCTTGTTTCATGACACCTCATTATAACTCATTCGTTGTAACCTGCAAATGTTTTTTTCAATTACTTTAGTTTTTTTTACCATAGCAAATCTCATGCCAAGTAAAACATTTTTTCTGTCAAGCAAAAAAAATCCCTTACACGCTAGTAGAGGAATCCCCTAGGCGGCGCCCCCGGCTAGGGGATTTCCCTATGATAGCTTAAGGTATTTTTTAGTTGACACGCAAATGAGTAATGCGTGTTACACCATGCGCCATGTTACACCGTGCGACATGTTACACCATGCCGCACATGTTACACCATACTAGGATATCCAATATAATGTGCCGTTTACTGTCATTGAGCCGTCCCACCACTCATATCCTAGATACCTATTGTTAACGCGAACAGAGCAAAAGTCTTGGCCCCTACGGCCCACAATGCGGGTCACAGGAGAGGCACCCCACATGGTGGGGATGGAGTATTCGTTCCGGAAAAGGTTAGGTTTCATAGAACCCCACTCTACAGCCGTTCCTTGAATCACGCAAGTGAATTTTTCTAATTGTTTTCATTTTTCTTGGCGTGCCAATGCATGTTACACCATGCACTATGTTACACCATACGCTATGTTACACCATGCACCATGTTACACCATACGCCATGTTTTTCGTCAAGTAAAAAAATTCCTTACGAGCTAGTAGAGGAATCCCCTAGCCGGGGCCGCCGCCTAGGGGATTCCCTTATGATTGCTTAGGGTATTTTTTAGTTGACACGCAAATGCGCAATGCGTGTTACACCATGCCGCATGTTACACCATGCCGCATGTTACACCATGCGGCATGTTACACCTTGTTATCTGATGGTGTACATCTGTCCAAATATGGACATGGTGCCATCCCACCATTCCATGGCTATAAATATGCCACCAACATGAAGCTCGCAGTAATCTTGCCCCCGGCGGTTGACTACCCTAGTCACACGGGAAAGAGGACCCCACATGGTGGGGATAGGATGGAGTTGTGATCTGAATAGTCGTGGTATCATAGGACTTCAATATACCACATGCCTTGAGAGACGCAAGCGAATTTTTCTAATTGTTTTCATTTTTCTTGGCGTGCCTATGCATGTTACACCATGCACTATGTTACACCATACGCTATGTTACACCATGCATCATGTTACACCATACGCCATGTTTTTCGTCAAGTAAAAAAATTCCTTACGAGCTAGTAGAGGAATCCCCTAGCCGGGGCCGCCGCCTAGGGGATTACCCTATAATCGCTTAGGGTATTTTTTAGTTGACACGCGAATGCGCAATAACTGTTACACCATGCGCTATGTTACACCGTGCGGCATGTTACACCATGCCGCATGTTACACCATGCTCTTAATAATCCATTTCGACTTCGAATAGTTCGAACATCCATGGGAGACGACTCGCGCCATCATCCCATACGCTATCGCAACGCATGTTGCGAAAAAACTCGTCAGTACTTTCGTACTTGTGTATTATACCATGATGTTCCGTTAGGAACCAGTGAATTTCCTCGTCTCCCCAGTATTCTCCCACTTCGTCATCCAAGAATGTATATACTTCATCCTGAGTGACAGGATCAGAGTCTTCCATTGCCATTTGAAGCGCTATAACTATCTGCGCTTCAATCGTCTTCTCAGACGATAGGTTGATCAAGCTGAGATAAGGATGGTTACTGTTGTTTATCATCGGACCTCACTATACATCCGTTCCTTGAATCACGCAAGTGAATTTTTCTAATTGTTTTCATTTTTCTTGGCGTGCCAACGCATGTTACACCATGCACCATGTTACACCATGCACCATGTTACACCATGCGGCATGTTTTCTGTCAAGCAAAAAAATCCCTTACGCGCTAGTAGAGGAATCCCCTAGCCGAGCCCGCCGCCTAGGGGATTACCCTATAATCGCTTAGGGTATTTTTTAGTTGACACGCAAATGCGCAATGCGTGTTACACCATGCGCCATGTTACACCGTGCGACATGTTACACCATGCCGCACATGTTACACCACCCTAGGACATCCTGTATATTCGACACTCAAAGTTTGACCCTATGGTGTCCCACACCATGTACATTTTCCCGCTTTCCATCAGACCGATAAATCGGCCTTCCGCCGTCCACATGTTCAGATTTACATCTCCCGGTCTTTTGACTCTGAAATGTGGCTGGTCAATTGACCAGCAGGAGACTGTGGACGACCATGTGCGAAAAGAAGGACGGTTGGCAGTAGTTGTGTTGCTCATAGGACTTCACTATACATCCGTTCCTTGAATCACGCAAGCGAATTTTTTTAATTGTTTTCTTTTTTCTTGGCGTGCCAATGCATGTTACACCATGCACCATGTTACACCATACGCTATGTTACACCATGCACCATGTTACACCATACGCCATGTTTTTCGTCAAGTGAAAAAACACCTGATGCGCTAGTAGAGGAATCCACTAGGCGACGGGCCCGGCTAGGGGATTCCCCTATGGCCTCTTAAGGGATTCCCCTAAGTTATAAAAACCAGCATCCCTATAATCTCTATTAAGCGCTATAGCTCTTCGAAGTCGTAGAGTAGCTATAAGAGCCATAGCGGCTGAAAGCCGCATAATCGCTATTAAGCACTATAGCTCTTCGAAGTCGTAGAGTAGCTATAAGAGCCATAGCGGCTGAAAGCCGCATAATCGCTATTAAGCGCCATAGCTCTTCGAAGTCGTAGAGTAGCTATAAGAGCCATAGCGGCTGAAAGCCGCATAATCGCTATTAAGCGCCATAGCTCTTCGAAGTTGTAGAATAACCATAAGAGCCGTAGCGGCTGAAAGCCGCATAATCGCTATTAAGCGCTATAGCTCTTCGAAGTCGTAGAAAATCTATAATGAATGTTACATCATCTTAAGAGTCGTAAAACTCTTTTAGAAATTTCTCCGGAGTTTCTTTGTATTTTTTATAAATCCTGCGGTCGTCTAAGACGCATAAAATTTCCTCGTGACAGATATATTCTCTTATATCCAATAGATAATAAAAGACCTCCCACATTTGGACTTGATCATCGTCCTCATATGCCATTTGCACAACAATCTCCAAATCCGCAAAAGCTTCTTCGAGATTGTTCAAAGAACACTGCTGGAGGTAGGGGTTCTTATTGGTGTTCATCATCAGGTCACAACATACAGCCGACTCTCTAATCACGCAAGAGTTTTTTTCAATCGTTTTTGTTTTTTTTAGCGCAGTAATACATGTTACACCATGCTACATGTTATATCATGGTACCCTAACCGTTAGTAAGGGATTCCCCTACGCGGCGTCCCCGTCTAGGGGATTCCTCTATGGAACGCTAAGGGAATTTTTTAGTTGACACGCAAATGCGCAATCCGTGTTACACCATGTCATATGTTACACCATGCGACGCGCCAAGATAAATGAAATAAATCGAAAATATCCGTTGCGTCTTTCGCGGCCTGTGTTATAGTAAGGACATGAAAGAAACCCACTATCTCCTATCTGGCCTAAAACCCACAGGCGAGCACCTCGCCCTTTGGGCTTTAGAGTCCATAGTTAAGCTGTCCCGCCTCCACGGTCATCCCTTAGAAAGACCGGAAGCCACGGAGTGGCTGTCACAGTCTACAGAAAAGTCTCTTGACCGAGACTGGGTAGAATGGCGATTAGATGGCATCTTTGACTAAGGTGCTATCTCCCTCCCTTAAAAAGTTAAAAATAATCAAAAGGAACTCGACACACCCCGAGTTCTATGGTAAACTCCTATACTATGAAATCTCTACTCTTTATAGCCTTTATCTGTTTCACAGCTTTTGCTTATGGCATCTCTTCACCGAGTGTCAATGGTAAAAGGTTTGTCCCTGACTATTTTCAGATTGCGCTTGACGGCGTAAAGAGTTTTGAGGGTTTCAGAGAGAAGCCATATAAATGTCCGGCGGGAGTGCGGACTATAGGATACGGCTTTACTGGCCCTTTAGCTAAGGTTAAAAATATCAGTAAAGAAGACGCAGATCTTCTCTTGACTAAAGAGCTTCACCAATATGTCTTGACTGTTGAAGATAATGTGAAAGTCCCCTTGACCCGCAATCAGCTTTATGCACTGGCCAGTTTCACATACAACTGCGGAGAAGGAAACCTTCGCCAGCTTGTCAACGGAAAAAATAGGCTAAACTCCGGAAACTATAAATCAGTTGAGAGGTTGTTACCTAAGTATCGTAAAGGCGGCGGGAAGGTTCTGAAAGGATTGCAAAAGAGGCGGGAGTGGGAAGTTAAGCTGTGGAAAGGTGAGCTTTAAAAGTCAAGCGCCGCCTCCCCCTAAGGGGGAGTAGGGGATTCCCCTACGCGGCGTCCCCGGCTAGGGGATTCCCTTATGGTCGCTTAGGGGAATTTTTCGCTTGACCCATAAAAACGCAATAGTTGTTACACCATACGACGCGCAAAAATAAACGAAAACAATTGAAAATATCCGTTGCGTTCCTCACTGCATGTGATATAATGAAATCGTGAAACTTGACTCTCTTATCGCCCAGCTCGAAGCTCTCAAGGCCATGTACGGCCCAGACATAGAGGTCGCCTTCAAGGCGGCGTCAGAAACACAAAGTACGCCAATCACAAGCGCCGCCTTCAATTTCGAGGAGGCAACCAGAGATTGGATTATATCCCTAGCCTCGGAGGTCGAAGAGGATGAATGCGACTATTCCGGCGAATGGGACGAAGCAGAAAACGACTACGAGAGGAGAATGGAGGGATGGATGGACTCCAGAGGGGAGGAGTAGTCAAGGGAAAAAATCTAAGAACCCCCCTAAGAGGGGGTAGGGGATTCCCCTACGCGGCGTCCCCGGCTAGGGGATTCCCCTATGGTACGATAAGGGAATTTTTTAGTTGACTCTCAAATGCGCAATACATGTTACACCATGCGGCGAGCCAAGATATATGAAATAAATCGAAAATATCCGTTGCATTTTTTCCTCCCTGTGATATACTGATTACATGAGTTTACCACATCTTAAGTATATACATTTATCACGATTCGATAAATTGGACTTCTTGATTAACAATTGCGGCGAAGGTTTTGTTAAAGAGTGCACTCTCTTGACCGAATTAGTCGGGTACATGTCTGACTCCGACTTTTCTGATTTCTTTGATAAAATCTGCCGTGAGTGGGGTATTGAGGTATCAGAAGAAATCTGCTGGGATTGGGAGACTGAAGGAGTCTAAGGGGAGACGATTAGAAAGTCAAGAAAACAACTCCCCTAAGGGGGAGTAGGGGATTCCCCTACGCGGCGTCCCCGGCTAGGGGATTCCCCTATGGTACGATAAGGGAATTTTTAGTTGACTCATAAATGCGCAATGCGTGTTACACCATCCCACGACAAAAAAAAGAAAAAGAATTGAAAATATCCGTTGCTTTCCTGAAACGCTGGACTATAGTCAAGACATGACTCTTCAATCACCACCCGCTATCATCAAAGTTCCTTCCAACGTCTTGGCCGATGCCATGATCAACCGCTACTTCATCGCTGGCTTCCTGAACTGTTCAGAAGAGCAAATCTCTGACTGGGATATCAACTGGGAGAAAGGACACCTTTCTGTCACCTTTATCCCTGAATCCGATTTTTGGGGAGACTCTCTCAGGGAGTACCTCAACATAGAGTTCCAGCTTTTCGGAGAGGACATAGAAGGAAACGTCTGGGAGTTTCCCAACTCAGACAGAGTTCTAGAGTGGTTCTCTCTAGAGAAGAAAGGCCCCATGGGATCATGGAACGCGGGAGTAGCGGCTCACAAAGACAGCATGGAATGGGTGTGCTGGATGATAGCAAATAGCAAGGACGGCCTACTGAAAGATATGTAAAGTTGTTACACCAAGCAAGTCAAATAAAAAACTCCCCTAAGGGGGAGTAGGGGATTCCCCTACGCGGCGTCCCCGGCTAGGGGATTCCCCTATGGTCGCTTAGGGGAATTTTTATGTTGACTCATGAAAAAATAATTCATGTTACACCATCGCCTCCAAAGAAAAAGAAAAACAATTCAAAATATCCGTTGACTCTCTCTTGGCTTGTGTTATAGTATGGGACTATGAATACCCTATATGTTGTCGAGGCCGAGTCCGGAGTTCACCACGGGAATTGCGAGCTAGGAGTGGGCCTAAGCCGCGCCGCCGCCATATGTGATGCCTACGGCCCCGGAGGTAAGCTCCCCCGCCATGCGTGGGTCAATATCGTCTCCCGCGAAAAGGAGCCGAAAAGGTTCGAGCGCCTAAAGGCTCAAAATGGCCTTTAGTGTCAAGCGAAAAACACCCCTAGGACACCCTAGGGGATTTCCCTACGCGGGGACGCCGCCTAGGGGATTCCTCTATGATTGCTTAGGGGATTTGCCTAGGGTATAAAAACCATCATTCCTATAATCACTATTAAGGTAAATAGCTCTTCGAAGTTGTATAATCACTATTAAAGGCTATAGCTCTTCGAAGTTGTAGAATATCCATAAGAGCCGTAGCGGCTGAAAGCCGCATATTCTCTATTACGCGCCATAGCTCTTCGAAGTTGTAGAATACCCATAAGAGCCGTAGCGGCTGAAAGCCGCATATTCTCTATTACGCGCCATAGCTCTTCGAAGTTGTATAATAACTATTAAGAGCTATAACCCTTCAAACTTTTCAAATCAATCCCTTCACAATTAACCATGAAGGAGAACCATAACTATCCGTTCCGTCAGGTTCAACCGTTTCACCTAGGATAGACTTGCAATTGCCGTTACTGTCCCATCGTGATAGACTTGACACAGAAGGTTCCTTCTTCCCTAGCATTTTAATAGCCGTACCATTGGAGATTTTAAACTCTGACTCTGAACCGTACACTTTGACACGAGGACGATGACCGATAGCAGTCTCTTCCCATCTAATAGAGAATTTGTTCCCCGCTTTCAGGACACTGCCGTCTTTCATTTTGATTTCAGTTTTATTGATAAATGAGTGAGTTTTCATGTATTCAGTTTACCACACGGTTTTCAGATAGCAAAAAGTATTTTCAATTATTTTGTTTTATTGATAAAAGAAATTTTTGGCCCTCATCACAAGAGAAAGATATTGTGAGATTCTGATATGATGAAAAAGTCCACGATCAGGAGATTTTAAATAACCTTTAATTCCACCGTACTTAGCTATTGACTTATCCGGGTTACGTGGTGGATACAACGGGTTACCCTTGCCTTCTATCTGACCCCAGATATCTACTGTATCGCCCCACACGGCGGCAGTCAGTCGGATAGTTCCACCCTGTAGTGATGGAACCGTTAGGGTGACGTGATATGGGTGAAGGCCGGGTTGCAATTCAGGTTTCATTTTTAGTCGCTGAGAAGTTCATCTCTTTCCTCATTGTAAATAGACAAACATGAAGGCCTTTCAAAATCAATATCGCCTAACGATAAATCGCCTAAAGAGACTTTTTTCCATTCTACGTTGTCAAGCGTATAATGAAAAACGTCCCACTTGACATAGCAATCTTTGACTTGATCCCAGCTATCGACTGGAATATCGACATCTGTTGAAGAGCCAACCGAATAAGACGCATCAATTGTGATTTTCATTTTATAATAAGTTAAGAACTAGTGAAAGCTAAACATCGCTTTCATGTGATTAGTATATCACAGCCATCGAAAAACTCAACGGATATTTTTAATTCTTTTGATTTATTTTAAGAGTGTACTATACTAAAGCATGAGCCTAGACAAAGCAATCGAACACAATAAGGAGAAAAGAGCACCGTTCCGGAAAAGTAAACGCTTTGATAGAACTTGCCGCAATCATGGAAAGTGTCCATACTGTGAAGGGAACAGAACTTTTCAATCAGAAAAAGAACTTCAGAGAATAGAAAGCTTTGGAGAAGAAGAATAGAGAATGTCAAGCACCGCCTCCCCTTAAGTGGGAATAGGGGATTACCCTATGCCTACCCCCCCGCATAGGGGATTCCCTTATAGTGTCTTAGGGTTGACTTGGCACGCCGCCTGCTTGTGTAAAGAAAATTGAAAACAATCGAAAATATCCGTTGCAATCTAATACCCCTGTGACATAATAAAGCATGAAACTATCTAAACTGATTAAGGTTTTGCAAAATGCGAAAAAAGAACTAGGGGACGTTCCTGTTATGGTGATGGATGAAGAAATGGGGAGTTGGGAATATCTCTCTGAGGTTCTCAAACTTCATCCTTATACTGGACCTTACGGGTGTATGGATAGAACCAAACCCGCAGATTCGATTGGCCTTGTTAGAAATAAAGGTTTCTCATCTAAAGACCTGCTACTAGGACAGAGAGATTAAAAAGAATTGAAAATATCCGTTGCATCTATCCTAAAGTGTGATATAGTAAAGTCGTGAAAGATGATCTTCTTTACATACCTCGCCTTGCTGAACTTTACGATTGGTTTCGTATTGAGGAACAGAATGGTGAGATGATTGCTTGCGGTGGAATATTTCCAGCTTATGAGATAAAGGCTGGCCAGCGATGGCAAGGTTCTAGTGGTCACACTGTTCTAGTCGATGAAGTGGATTCCTATTCAGTTCATTACTCATGGGACGAACAGGGAGTAAAGAAAACCCATAAAAAATCCCACTTCGCTTTCCAGTGCCGGTATTGTCTTGTTTTATCCTAATCTAACCTAATAACAAAATGAAAGTTGAAATTGTCACATCATACAGAGTATTCTCATCTGCCTTTATCGACCTCCCTATTGAAAATATAAAGGAAATTAAAGATTACTTTATAATCGACAATGTTTTGCATTACTCATTGAAAGATGAAAAATGGGAAAAAATCACCTTGCCAGAGGGTGAGGATGAATTCGAAAAATCTAGTGAAGTGAAATTCTATAGTGCTGAGTCTCACCAAACAGTAATGAAAATGTCTAAGTCTATCTAAGTCAAGCTCCTCCTCCCCCTAAGGGGGAGTAGGGGATTCCCCTACGCGGCGTCCCCGGCTAGGGGATTCCCCTATAGCGTCTTAGGGTTGACTTGGCACGCCGCCTGCTTATGCAAAGAAAATTGAAAACAATTGAAAATATCCGTTGCTCTTTTCCTTCCCTGTGATATACTAATTACATGAGAACACGATTCGAAAAACTAGACTTCCTGATTGAAAATTGCAACGAGACTTTTGTTAAAGAGTGCGTACTCTTGACCGAGCTCGTAGGCTATATGTCGGATTCCGACTTCTCCGACTTTTTTGACAAAGTTTGTAGGGAGTGGGACATTCGCATAGGACTTTATTGGGACAGTACAGAAGAAACTGAATAAAAGTCAAGCGCCGCCTCCCCGAAAGGGGAGTAGGGGATTCCCCTACGCGGCGTCCCCGGCTAGGGGATTCCCCTAGGATGCTTTAGTAGATTACCCTAGGGTAGCTTAGGGTTGACAAATTTTTAGGCAAAGTTGGCACGCCTTCTGCTATGCAAAGAAAAATGCAATTAATCGAAAGTATTTGTTGATTGATTGCTTAATAGGGTTATTGTGTGGGACTATGAATAAAGAAATTGCATCTTGCTTCTCCTCCGTCGTTGGCCAATCCCAGATTGTCGCCAATCGTATCCTGTCCCATAGCGCCTTCGCTGCGGGCAATAATTCGCCCTATAGCGTTTGTTACACCGGAGCTGCGGGCTTAGGTAAAACTCAATTGCTCCGCGCGGAGTTAGCGGCCCGCGCCATGGCAATCCAGATTCGATTTGGACGTGAAGCCAATGTTTTCATGCTCCGGTCACCTCAGGAAATCCGCCTTGCTGGCGAGGCATTCTTTGAGTTTATCGGCAATGTCTCGGACGGTGACGGCGTTGTTATCGACGAGCTTCATGAGATTGAAATCTCGTCTACCGTTCAACTCCGGAAACTTAAGCTCATCTTGAAGGGCTTGCTTGACAACGGGCAAGGCAAAATCCGTTCCGTGAAGATTGACGATGATACGGTCATCTCCCGGCCTAAAGAGGAAATCTTTTTCGCCGCTGGCACTAACTTCCCAGAGAAAATCAAGGACGGTTCCGCCATCATCTCCCGGTTTGGTGGAGAGACGCCGCTGGACCTTTATACAGAGGATGAATTGACCAAAATTCTTAAACTCATGAGTGAGTCCGCCGGGCTTCGTGTGAACGAGAATACGCTTCTCCTTCTCGCCAAGTGTGGCCGTGGAACTGCCCGCCCACTAGAATCAATCGTTAGCTACCTTAGCAAAGTAGCATCAATCTCAGAGAAGACGACTATCAATCGCGCGGAGGCACTAGAGGCAATGCGGGCTTTGAGTTTGTTTCCCCTTGGCGTTTCAAAGCGGGAAATCTCAATCCTTATCCGCAGCAAGGGCCAAGGCTTAGCGGTCAGAATGTTGCCAGTGATTTTTGCCGTCGAGCCGAAATCAGTCAATCAAAGCGTTAGCTTTCTTTGTGCTTATGGCTTCCTCAGCCTACGGGGCGGAGTTGTCAATCTGTCCCCTCGCGGCGCGGCCTACTTGGACCAGTTAAAGGCTGAAAAGTTCTCTTTAGAATCCTAGGCCTTTTATCCCTCCCTTCTTTCTTACCTTACTTACCTTATGAATGTTTCAATCTCCTACTCGCCATCGTCTCTCTCAGATTTTCTCGCCGCTTTGGAAGCGGTAAAAGGCATGAACGGGAAAAGCGTTTCCGTTTCGCCAGCTTCTCTGAACTGTCCTGTTTCAAAGTACGTAGAAAAAACTGGAGCTTCCCGTTACCGTCGCACTCCGGAAGGTTGCCAATCCGGGCTTTCTAATTTGGACGACCTGAAAAAGCGGGCTTTGCTAGGCGACGCCATAGCGGCAGAATGTCTAGGCGACGAAATCCCGGAAAGTGATTCTGAGTTGTCAAGCGAAGATAATTCGCCGATTGAAGCGATTTTCTAATTGACAGGAAAGGGCGGCTGATTTTCAGCCGCTCTTTTTTTTGCATTGTCAACCCTTAATCTACCCTAGAGGAATCCATTAGAGCACCCTAGGGGAATCCCCTAGCCGGGGACGCCGCGTAGGGGAATCCCCTAGTAAGGCCTAAGGTTTACATCTTAATGAAACATAATACACCTTATTCATCCCCCCCCCATAAGGGGGAGGTATTTTGATATGTTACACCTGCACCACGAAACCAGAGTTGTCTTTTCTGGCTTTGCCTTTATCGACAAGCCCAACCACCACGCCCCTAGTGTCGAGGAAACGAAGGTCATTCTTGTCACCGTTCACAACCGGCGTTCCATGCCAGCTCTCGGGCAGTGAGCGACGGAAAACAACCGCCACGTTTCCACCTCGTGAGCGGATGGCGTGAACGTGCCGCTCGTTTGACTCACTGCGGGAGAATGTCAAACTGTAGTTGGCGGGCATTTTCCCGTCGAGAAAATCCATCATGCGTTTGTACCCCTTGGTGTAATCGTACCAAGTAACCTCAGGGAAAAGCTCGAACAAGTTTTTCCCGTCCTGAACGTCGAGCGATTCCCACGGGATATCGCTGGTAAGGTTAAGCCGGATGGCCAACCGCATCCCATTTTTCTTGGCTTTCTTAATAGCCGCTTGAATTTCCTTAATTAGTTGTTTAGAGAATAGGTCAAAATTCTCCTTCAAGAGTTTAGTCTTGGCGATTCTAGCCGCTTGAACCGTCGAGAATGCACCATGGCCTGAGGTGTTTAAACAGGAGAAGGTGCAACCACGGCTCGCCCAAGTGCATACGTTATAACCCGACAGATTGGCGGGAGCCAAATGGATGCCGAGAGTCGTCCAGCCTTCCTTCGTGCCCTTCATGATTTTTGCGTTCGCCGTAGTGAGTAATTTCATCGTTCACTATAATAGCCCGCTTTCCACCGATTGCAAATTTATTTTCGATTAATTCTACTTTTCTCACATAGCGGATAGCGTGCCAAGTCAACCCTTAATCAACCCTAGGGGAATCCATTAGAGCACCCTAGGGAAATCCCCTAGCCGGGGCCGCCGCATAGGGGAATCCCCTAGTAGTCGTTAAGGTTAAAATTTACTTGACTTTTTAATATGCCTATCACCCCTAATAGGGTTTTATAGTAAATATAAAGTATTGAAAAATGCAATGCTCTCTATGGATATTATAGTGGGCACTGAGATTGCGGAGACTATGGAGAGTATGGCAATAATAGTTATAGCCGCCATAAATAGCGTGCCCGCCTTATTAAGCGCCAAACCTCTTCGAAGTTGCAGCGCCACCTCCGCCCGCCTTATTAAGCGCCAAACCTCTTCGAAGTTGCAGCGCCACCTCCGCCCGCCTTATTAAGCACCAAACCTCTTCGAAGTTGCAGCGCCACCTCCGCCCGCCTTATTAAGCGCTAAACCTCTTCGAAGTTGCTAACGCCCCTTATTAAGGACGTTAGCTCTTCGAACTTACCTCACATTCTTTCGTTACATTTGATACGGCTTACATATTTTGGGCCATCATTGTAATAGACCTGTAAGTCTTCTAATAGCTCCTGTAGAGTCTCATCAATTGATTCGTAGCTTTCTCGCTCAATAAATCCAGATATCAGAAAGCCGACATTACAATGACTCCCAAAAGCAATAAAACTTTTACTTTTATAAATTTCAAAATCATGCCATTCTCCTTCATTATCTTGAAACTCTATAATGCCAACATAACTGTCTTTTTCTTTTTGATAAGCTTCAAATATTTCAGTGATTTCGGTTTGCATAGTATGGTTGTTGTTGGGGTTGCCTTACAATGTCAGTATAGCACAGGAGAAGGGGAGGGTCAAGAAAATATTAGTAATTGTTTTCGTTTACAATACCATCCTTGAAATCTTCGATATGTGAAACTACAGACCTGTCAATCATAGAAGTGATTTTGCTGATCTTTTCTTCTGTGACTACGTTGTCGAAAATAGTCCAAGAAACTAACATGAAGTTAAGTTTGCTAATAAAGGTAATATCGGCGACTTTTCTGCCGTTGTATTCTTCTAGGGTGGAGAAGAAATATCCTTCGTGTCTTTCTGTTTCGGTTGAGCGCCGGACTACTACATCGCCGAAGGTGCGACGATCCCAGTGAGTAGGCGACTGGTTAAGCTTGCGATACTCTGATGCGAACAAAGCCGCATCCGAAAGATTGCTAAAAACAAAGTAGTTAAAAGTCTTTAGGACAGACTCGATACTGTTTATAACCACAACGAAGCCGTCAACTTCGTCGCTGAAGAATGGTGGTCGAATAAAGATTTCGCCGGAGTGATTCATAGTAAATCAATATACCACAGAACAAAAGGAGGGTCAAGAAAAAAACTAAACTATTTTAATCAGGAAGCCAAAATATACTTCTCTCCATTCATCCTGACTTCTTTGATATTGGATAGTTTATAGTTTCTTACCTTTACTTGCTTCTTACCCGTTACCCCTGCTCGTTCCTGTTTGGCGCTGGGCTTGGACTTGGTAAGATATTTATCGACGACTTCTTTGGCGACCTCTTCGCCATCAGCGACGAACTGAATCTTGACCGGCTTAGGTGCATTGCGGAATACTGTGCGCAGCTGCATCTCGCCGTTATATTTAATTACTTTATTTACGACTACATATTCGCCGTAGGGCAATGGATCTGATTCAAAAGATTCTGCTCCTTGTTTCAGGATGGCTTCTCTATATCTAGCCCCTGTGACGACTGTCTGGTGAACAATCTTTTTAATCTGTTTATAAGGATTGCCAGTCTTATTTGCCTTCGGCTCAGTTTCAGTGAGGATGCCTAGAATTGTTGCTCCACGCCGGGCCGATAGCATTTCAACAAATTGTTTATGAGTGATTGTTTTCATTTTATCTATTTGGTTAATAGGGTTAATAGGAAGTGAAAGGAGAGATATGAACTACCTAAAGCTGACAAGTACATTATAAGACCTGCCAGCTCGAATGCAAACAAATTTTTCATTTGATTTATCTTTTCTTCGTCCAGACTTTTAACTGAGCCTCTACTAGATCAGCGTCAGGGGGTGACTTACCTTTATTATCGACAATGGAATAAGTCACACGGGCGTTCACTCCTTCTTTCAGCATAAGTTTTTTAGCGTGCCAATTTTGAGCGGCGACTGCATCCGCCAAAGAACGATGTTGAGAAATTTTAGAATTATCAGTAATGTTGTGAAGAGTGTACATATTCTTGTTTATTTTTAAATTAGATAATAGATTTAATTAGAGGGTGTGGGAGGACACCCCGTTTTTATTGTTTAGCTGATCAAGGCCAGCTCACTACCCCGGCGAACCATTCGCTCAAATTCTCCCGGAGAAGTCAAGGCCGAGAATGCCCGAGTTTTCATTTTGCTACCTGATCCAAATTCTGAACTGACGAACTGAGCTTGCATACCCCGACCCGAATTAGAGTGAGTATAGAAGTCTGTCAAGGCAGAAAAGAGATCCAGTCGATTTTCTCCAGAGTTTCCAGCTCCAGTCTTGAACAGATTAAACACCTCTTCGACATTGTTACGTGAGCGAGTAGAGAAGTCCTGAGCAGTTTCTGGGGCAATGAACCCCGTCAAGAATTGTTCGGCAATACTGTCATTGACAGACTTGTGACCCAGTTCAGCCAGTTCAGCGCAGAACAAAGCCCGATTGCTAATGAGATCCTCGATACCGCTGGAAACATTGACCAACGCAAGGCCGGAATTTTTGGTGTGCTTGACGGCGAACTTGATGCCTTGAGTTTTATTGTTGAAAGCGTTTACGTTAAAGCTAAACGTATTAGCGCAAACTGTGCAAATAGAGCTGTCCAAGAACATCGCCTTACCCGAACCATCGTGAGTGGACAAAGCGTTGAGGTAGAAGTCGAACTGACGATTACCAACCATAAAGGTTTTACCTTCGTTCAATTCGATTGAGATAAAGACTTTAGTGCGGTCGCAAACGGAACCGATAGAAGCGACTTTGAACTTCACGTTGCAATCCTCCAGACCCGAAACCAGAGTGTCAAACAAGTCTTTATTTTGAATGATGCCGTAACTACCGCTGACAGCGTTACCGATAGGGAGACCATCATCAGAAGAAACGATTGCGTCTTGATGGAACTTGACTGAGGTGCCATCCAAAGAAGTATTCAGAAACAAAGGCCGCCGCTCTAGTTCCCAGTTAAGAGGAGACTTTTCAAAAGTGATTTCCTGCTGAACGTCCGTCAGACCATGCCAAGCCTGAAAGGTTCCCATCTGAGCGTCGCGGTTTTCGATTTGGTGAGCCATAATAGTAATTGAGTTTGTTGTTGTTTGTTGCTGCATCGTGCAGCTGAGATCAGTATAAGCGATTAAAAATAATCCGCAAGTTTTTTTTTCGTTTTTTTTACTTTTTTATTTCCACTCTCTATTAGACTATTCTTAATCAGATAGAGAGCGTTAAGGGGATTAGCCCTTCTATTTGCCTTTATTGTTGCGGCGATTAAGCTCGTCCGCGAATGTCAACCCTTGATCGACATAATAGTTTTCCTTATTCGGTTGCGGGTGGGTTGCCATCGCCCTAGCGGCTTCTTGACAATCCTTGATTACATACCGCAGGGAGCATTCGCTCAGAGTCTTGGCTTTTTTAGTCCAGAAGATGAAGTCTTGTGATGTTGCGTTGTTCATGACCTCAGTATAAGCGATTAAAAATAATCTGCAAATTCTTTTTTCGTTTTTTTAATCTTTTTTTTATTCAGCTTAAAGGGAGGGTAAATAGCTAATCATTTAGCCGTACAATGAAAATAATCCCGAATAGGGCTGTCATCATCCGTATGTTTATAGTCGAACGAAACCTCAACACCCTGAGATTGAAAATACTCAACGGCCAATGGTAAATCACAATCCTCCTCCAGAAAAAGAACGTCCCTCTTCCAGTAGGAATATGGAGAAATCTTTCGCCGCACTTCTTTAGGCAGCAGTTCCATGCGGACTTCACCCCAGCTATGGCCGGGGTCGCAATGACGGGTGATTTTGAGACTCTTGATGTTCATAGTATAGTAGGTTTGAATTACCGACACATGATCGGTGTCCCCCTACTATAATCTAATCAGAAAAAGAATCAACACTTTTTTTCAATCTTTTTTCTTTTGTACCTGATCCCCTTAATAGAATCTAATTAGCAAATAGAAAAAGGGGACCCCCAGACACTCATCTGAAGATCCCCAATCCGGCTTTTTTATGAATAATTTTATGCCGAAATTTTTATTCTTCTTCTACATACAGTACCTGATCTTCAAGACCGAGGTTCTCAAGAATCTTCATCCCCACAATATCTGTGGCGAAGAAATCTTCCTCCTCGATTAGTTCTCCGTCCCGAAAGGTTTCCGTTCCTACAAAATTGATCCCCTCATCAGCGAATTGATTAAAGAAAGTTAAGGAGGGAAATAGAGCGCTTACATTCTCAAGAAAAACAGTCGGCGGATTCCAGCAGCTCATAAAAGGAATCACAGCTTTGTCGTCGAAGATTTCCCACGGGGTACTGTCGTCGTTATAAGGATCATATTCAGTTCCCCAGTTCTCCAGCTTCCAATCATTAATCTTTAAAGGCAATTCATTTTTTAATTCTTCCGGTACAGGAAGTAGAGCTTCGAAGGAGAAGATAGCTTCTTCTTTTGCTGATTTAGAAATGAACTCCCGAATATCAAAATCAGGACCATAAACTTGCAAAATATTATAAACGTATTGAGGCATATTGTTATATTATGTTATTAAGGGCTGAAACTCTTGCAACTTTATTTTTTTATTATTAAGTAAAAATCTCTTCGAAGTTAATATTATTGTTATTAAGTTTCAAGCATTTCGAAATCTCCAGTCGGATTCGGAGCCCAAGAAATATATCCACCCCAAAATTTTTTCGCGTTATTAATAAAACTACTTAATTCTTTTGATTTTTTAGATTCTCTAAATCCAGCGTTAGATATATAAGGAGTTCCATTCTCTACCCATTTTTCCCGACTTGCGACGGAATCAAAACGGAAAACTCTCCACAAAGGTTTAACCTCGTCCCATACATCCTTTCCATAAACCCACTGCACTGCATAATGATATTTTTTCATTTTTTATTATTAAGTAAAAATCTCTTCGAAGTTGAATATTAACCCTTCTTACCTCCAAATAAAGCTGCATCTGGACCGTTGTCAAATGAAATTTCATCCCCAGTCCTCAAGGCTTCGTCAAAACTTTGCTGATCAGGAAGAAGTTCCGCTGGCTCAGATTGCATCTGAGGACCCTGTGTTTCATACATCATATTATTATTAATTGTGTTATTAACGATCTCTTTCTCTTGGAAGTTGTAAGAATAAAACAAAGTATATTTCTTATCAGGAAGCCGGGATTCAATACTATAAATCCAAACTAAAGAACAAGACTGAGAAATCAAAAGGAATACTATTGCTGATTGTTTTAATGTAAACATAATTTAAGATTTAAGCCCCCAAATAGCCCCAATTACAAAGCAAAATAAAATAAGGTACATATCCATTCTATATATTTGATTTTTGGTTAATCATAGAGACTCCAGTATACAGCCCCAAGATCAGCCGTCAAGAATTTTTTTTGAAAATTTTTCTTTAAACAAAAAAACCCGCCCCTTTATTAAGAGAGCGGGAAAAAAATGAATTACTTTTTATTAAATGGTTTATTAGAACCCAACAGAAACGCCGACTCGGAAAGTCACATCATCGACTTCCTCACCGAAATTATATACAGCATCACCAAATGCGCTCACTGTAGATGTCAAGTTGTATCGGACCCCACCACCAGCTCCGACATGCCAGTCTTCGCTTTCAAAACCGTATCCAAAGCCGACAAGGCCATAGACATCTAGCTTTTCAGCAACTGGCAAATAAACAATAGCGTTAGTGCCAAGCTTGAATTCCGTCTCACCATCCAAATCAAGAATAGCTGAATTCAATTCAAGGCTTACATTCTTGGCCACTGGAACTTCAATCGCTAGACCGCCGCCCCAAGCAGTATCAACATCATCTAGTTCACTGACAACCGAGGTGCCATAGAACTTAGCTGAGAAGTCAACCTCTTGAACTTGAGGAATACTAATAGTAGGTACTAGAGTGGATACGCCAGCAAATGTCTGGGAGACTGTGGCAATAGCCGCTAGTAGCAATGTAGTTAGTTTAATCATCTTATTATTATTGTTTTTTTTATTCTGGGCTCATCCCAGAAACTCTTATTACGCTTTATACAAAACGAACTTGAAATTATTAATCAGAAGTAAATACAATCAATTCATTAGTTTGTCTCCTGTCTCAGCAAAAAATACTTCTATCTCTAATGGATCAGAAAGAAATGCCCCCACTTCAAATGCGCTTATTAAGGCCTCCTCAGGGCTCAACTCAAAAATAGTATTACCATCCTCATTAGATAAATACAAATCCTTATCAAAAAGATTAACTAAACTATAGGTACATCCTTCTCCCCTTTCTGAAAATGTATCAAAAGGACAATTGTCAAATGTCCAATAAGGATACTGAACATTAGGTAAAGGCATAGTCAAAATAATATTATTAAACATAAAATCTGGTAGCTATTTACTCCTTACACCAAATTAGAAAAATAACGATGACTAATAGTAAGAATATCATTATCTCTTATTAAGTAAAAACAACTCTTGCAACTGAAAATAAAATTTGCCCTATCATTTCTGATTTAAAGGCCGGGCCAGCCTCAACAACAACAACACAACAGGTGCTGCAAATCACTATGAACAAAATTAGTCTACCACACCTTCCCGTCTTGTCAAATCTTCTTTTGATATTTCTTCTTCTTAAATCAGGAGAAAAACCTTTACCTACTTTCCTTTATATTATTAACCCTTCCTTTATATTCCTTTTTGTGTCCAGCCCTATACATATATATACATATATTCACGTAAGCATACATGACGCCCACATAGATGTATTACATAATCCTTTATACAAATAAAGAGTTATATGCCATAACTAGTGTTCGCAATAACCTTTTCATGCCATTTTATATACTTTTCCTAGGGGGTAAATACAAATTATACCATTAGAAGCCGAGTATATACAAAGTATAGCCTATAATACATACAAAACAGCTTCTGATAATGGAAAATTCAAAATATGGGACAAAAAATGGCTGCATTTCTGAAGAAAAAGGATGTTATTATTGTTTTTTTTACGTGGACGACACTATTTTTACATCAAATCTACCCAATTCACCTACATAAAACCTTTTTTATATATATATATCTTTATACTACTCTACTATTATGTTTTAGATTAGGGTTAAATGGGTTTTATTTGGATTTATTGGGTTTGAATGCATTTTATTTAGCGTGCAAGCCGCGAAACAGCATACTCGTCATTCAAACCTGAAAAATGTTTACTATTATCTATAGAGTATTTAAAATTATCTATTATATACTTTATTGTATATTTAGCCTTTTTTATTTTCTATTCTTGTATTATTATGTTTGGTGTAATTTTCCTTCTTGTTCGGTACCGTACCAGTGATGACGGTAGACTAACTGACTAAGCTGCATCTGCTCGCTCTCTAGCAACTTAGCGTCTTCTAATCGACCTTCACGATAAGCGTTGGCTTTGTCCTTTTTAATCTGATGCAGCCGGGCAGCAAGGCCTCTGATCATTGATTTGACCTTTGCTCGACGATCTCTTTCAGCTATTGATATCATATTATTATATCGTATATCAGAGTTCGTTATTTATACCACTCTAGTAGTTCTGAAAAGGTCCATATGGCTTGAAATTTTCAGGTTTTTTAGGCTCTGCACTCTTATAAGGGAATTCAGGGAGATCCATCCACGCTAAAATTACATTATCTTTATTAGGATAAATATTTTCATTTGTACTTTCCCATATATCATCTCCACCTTCATTTGATTTAAGGTATTTAACAATATCGTACCCTTCTGGGCCGTCAGTCGTATTGCCCCATACTATTAAGATTTCTCTATTTTTAGGGATAGTTGTAATAGGTTTCCATTTCATAATATCTATTTATTAATATACTGTTTTGCTATCATTTGATAGTATGCATCTAATAGATCTAATGTATGTTTTAAATTCTTTTCATTTAAATAAAGTGAATGTAGCCTATCAGCTTCGGGTGAAAGCGCGCCATATTGAGACATTACCGCTTTATTAATGTTCTTTTTTATTTCGTCTGTATCATCGCCTCTCAGAATATTATTGATCAACTCCTGAGTACTTCGATTTTCCATCGCCGCGAGTTTGTTCACCACGATCATAATGGCCTCAGATGAATCCGGCGCTGTTGTGTCTATCGGGAAAACCAATTGACGACGCTCGAATTTTGGGTTTGTCATCACGTAAAGCCGATCTTTCTCGGCCTCATTGAGCAAAACCCACCCTTGGTTTTCCGCGTAGTCTCGCAGGTCAGTGGGAGAAATGAGTGTTTCAAGATTCATAATAAGGTTTCAGTAATAGTCTTCTGACAGTATTCTATAGATGTATCGTCAATGTACAAAATATATTTTGCTTCACGTTCTATTGTCAGATCGTTATAATCTATTTTCTTTGGAGGTAATTTTATTAGCATATTTATTATATCAGATTTACTTTAAACTTCAATTCCGCGATTTTTAAGAAATACCTCAACCTCTAATAGATTATGTTGTGGCAAACGATGAGGATCTAATACGTAATCATGCATCTGTTGCATAACTGATAAAACTTGAATATTTACATCTTTCACCTCGTCTTTTAGGCAATCAGGATACTCTTGCAATAATGACTCTACATTAGGAAAGTCCTCCATTGAATTATTATACTTATCAGGTTTAATCCATCTCCCAATGGCGCAATAGTGAACGCCGCACTTATACATCGGTCCCATCTCTGCGATGCGACTAGAATCTGCGCAGTAATACTCAATAGTATCTTTAATAAATTCTTTATTAGTCATAATTTAGCGTATAGTTTAAGAGAAAAATAAATTACACCATCTGATTGCGTCAATTGGATTTTCAAATGATTCATGTGCCAATTGAATCTTATTTGAATCTGCTGGCACGTGCGCAGGATACCATTTGCCATCATTATTTAGTTGAGCCCCATATGATCCGAATGATCCTTCTTTGCTCAAATAATTTCCAACTGATTCTAGATATGTTCCATCATTGGCTTTCCATTGGTAAGTACGACGATCTATCATGGCACCTGAGTGTGAATTTTCAGTTGCATTCCAATCGTAACGATGAGTTTCGATGACAATAGTTTCTTCATTCATACTGCTTTATAATGCTTTAATTTATAGTTTTCTGCTTCAAGCAAAGTAAATCCATAACTAGCTACCGCGTAGCTATCTTCCTGTACAAAACCACTTCCGCCGACAAAGACAGAAACCTCAAGATATGGATTATCTACAGATTCTTCTGTGTGATGAATCGCTATTACACGATACACTTCATTTGAATCGGTGAAAATGTCGCCTATTGATACGTTGTGCATATTATTATATCAGAGTTGCTTTACCAAGCTGGTCGATATTGTGATAGCGACAGCCAGTGAGTTGGAGTGAAAAAACTAAGCTGATCCTCTGGGTTGATCATCCAGCGGCCCGCATCATAATGGATGACTTGTCCACCGTACCGTAACCGCCCTTCTACTAGAAGAGCCACTACGATAGGTGTACCATCTTTTGGAGCTGTATCAATTGGTTGCCAGTTCATAACTTTATTATATCACAGGTCACGAACAAAGCAAAGAATATTTTATTTTTTATCAAATAAACTTTTCATCTTTTTCATAAATGCGACTAAATATTTCCTTTGTAGGACCAATCAAGACTGGATATGTATCGTATACATTATTCTTTGAAAATTCCTCATTAACTTGATACCATCCTAATGGCTCTGTTGCACCTTCGACCCCTAGAGCAGTAATATATCCGCCTGTTGCTACATTAACCCTCTCCCATGTGCCTAAAGGTAGATTAGCCATCTTTTCGGGACCTCCAATCAATTTATAAGGATTAAGCTGATAGAGTTCAGCATCAGCAAAGAAGTAAATGTAATCAGCTTTAATGGGTTTGACTTTCATACTATTATTATATCACACGCTGTGAGAAGCACAACAGATATTTTTGGATTTTTTCTCCTTCTTCCGTTAGCTCCCAGAGACTAGAGGAAGAATGATAACTCATGGTTTCTCTAGTTTTTCAACTAAATCTGACAATTTTCCAATAATTTCAAAGCCTTCCTCTTTTGCGTCATTTTTCCATTCATCGCTAGGCAAAATAAGAATATGCAGATCATTATAACCTTTGACACGAGCCAAATATGTGCTTTGACCCCAAAAATTTAAAACAGCAGCATATCCACTCATGGCACTGCGGATATTTACGCCAGATGAGCCTTTGTTATCTTTTACGATGACTTGAGCGTGTGATGATATGATGTCCATTTTGTTTAATTTTTTATTAACAGTAATAGCCCTCTTTGTCTTTTCCGAGGTTGTCAAGCGCGTCTCGCATCTCCGCTTTAACTTCTTCAATGATTTGCTCTCTCATCTTCTTCCTATCCATTGCTCCGGTACGCTGACCAGCTAAGAAAGCTTCCTGTAAGGCTTTCTCGGTGTAGTATGTGGTGTCTTTGCCATCGACCTTTAGTAATATATCTTTGTGACCACGCTCTTCCATCAGCCTACCGACATAGTAGGTCATGTGGATGTCGTGTTGAGTCTCCTTGTAGGTAGCAAGTGGATCACCATAGCTGGCGAACAAACGGTCTTCAAGATCTTTTATCATTTTAAGTACATCGCTCATATTATTATTATATTAGAGTTCCTTTAGCCTAGACAGATCTGTTCTGTACCCGTTACCGATGACCGGTACGCCATTAACCATTCTCTTGTGTTGTTCGCGACTACAATATTCGGATACTTGGACATGAGCTTATTAAATTCTTTTTTGAATTTTTCTAACTCTTTTATAGCTTCTTCATCTTTTATCATACTATTATTATATCGGAGTCCCTTTAAATCACTTCGTTCTATTAGCCAAAGATTCAATTCCGTCAGCGATGATTCGAGCCAGATCCCTCATGCAAGTTCGACACACTTCTTCAGCAATATAGGTGTTGGCTTGGTGTTGTCCGTTGAATCGACCCATAGGGTTCTGACAACTACAGTGCGTCATAATTGTAAGGCGTTGAGGTACATCTTCCCAGCCGCGTTGAGGCATTTCTTCTTTGCAGATGTCACAAGAGATGATGGTTGTTTTCATGATTCAAAGAGGTGAAGTTTATTCATACTTTTATTATATCGGAGTTACCTTACCTCTAAGCTTACCTTTGCATAGGTAATATTATGACAAGCTAATAAATAACCATCAATGTCCTCTGTTACGTAGAGATTAGGATATTCATTCATTAGCTTATCAAACTTAATTTTGAATTCTTCTAACTCTTTAACAGCTTCTTCTTTAAATGTCATATTATTATTATATTAAAGTTACCTAACCCAAGCATACCTTTGCATATTCAATATTATGATAAGCGATCAAATAACCATCATTGTCCTCTGTTACGGAAACATTAGGATATTCATTTATTAGCTTATCAAATTTGAGTTTGAATTCATCTAACTCTTTAGCAGCTTCTTCTTTTGGTGTCATATTATTATATTAGAGTTACTTTATGTCCAGTAAGAATATGATCGTTTAATGGCAGACTCTAAATCATCGAATGATTCACTCGCCAATTCAAAATCGCAACTTCCGTCGCCCCAGTATGACGGAACCCATTTTCCGTTCACTTCGGTAGCGCCGTGGGTGCCACAAGAAGTCTCTTGGCCGAAATAAGAATTTTCGGTCTCATTCCATTCATATTCATGGTTATCAATTACAATGTTTTCTTTTTTCATAAGATTATATCGCAGGCTTATTAGATTGAAACGGATTTTTTCTATAAAATTCCACATCTGATCCAGCTTTGTCTATATACATAGAGTTAGCTATATCTGAGATTCTCAAGGCTTCAGAGTGGCATCTCTGATATTCAGCCAAGGCAGCCATACGTTGATCATACGCCTCCTTCGCTACCTGATCGCTTTTTCCTAGAGTGTTGATTTCCAAAGCGGCTTTCCAAGCCCTGTGAGCCTCAGCGGCTTTGATATTGGCTTTTGTACGCAGCTCCGAAATTTCGGACCATTCCATTTCTCTGAGTTTGGTTTCGTCGTTCATATTGATTCCTTAGTTTACCACAGGTTTATTAGATTGCAACGGATATTTTTGATTCTTTAAACCTCCTCTTCCGTCAGACTTTCGAAGCGCCAGACTTCCTCATCTGCTTCTGTAGCCTCTTTATATTTAGAATCTCTATCTTCACAGGCTTGTTCATATTTTTTGTAAGTTTGATAGTCTCCACCTTGATTGACTGTTTTACGGTAAGTGATGAAGGCTTTTTTCGTATTATCGTTAGCCGTCGCCCATCTGACCCAAGCTTCGGCGGCTTTCTCTTTCGCTTCTGCGAGTTTGGGTTCATTTTGGATGTCGAACCATACATCATAAGTTTTAGAAACTTGTTGTTTCGCTTCGTCGGTGCTGACAGTTAAGAAGTGGGCCTTGGCTGCTTCAAACTCGGCTCTTGCTTGGTCAATTCTGTTTTGATAGTCGGTCATGTCCTTACTATAGGCGAGCGGTTCAGGAAAGCAACGGATATTTTCGATTCTTTTTATTTATTCTTGCCAGTTCTTAAGAGCTTCACTGCTTAGGCAAAAGCTACCTTTTTTCTTTTCTAGGGTTTCTTCGCTCCATGGCTTAGGACCCCAAGCGTTTTCAAAAGCTTCTTCTCGCGTTTGACCACTACCAAAAACGGTAGGTGCAGCAAATGGTCCAAGTACTCTCACTTCGTGGAATTTGTGTTCATCTGTCATACTATTATTATAAAGTTTATTTTATTTCCAATCTGGAATAGGTAGCCATCCTAAGATCTTGTACCATTTATTTTCTAAGGTCTCTCCGTCCATACCTACATATATATCAGGAGCAATACAAGACAAAACATCATAATAAATAAATTCTCTTCTTTCGTTTCCAATAGCAGCTAAAAACTCCCTATCCTGCGGAGCAGTCTCAAACGGTTGCCATTCTTTATTAGTCATATTAAGATGTTTAATAAGGATCTGTATTGTAATTTTTCCATATAAAAATTTTTTTTTCGCATCGTCTGCAATACTTCCTTTTGCCTCTATCCTGTATAGAAGATCGGCACTTTGTACTGCATGTCAAGCAACGAAATCGACGACTTGGAAGTTTTTCACCTTCGCTGGAAATTTTCGATAAACTAAGAATAAATTTAAAAAATTGTTTTATTATTCTCATTTTTATAAAATTATCTGCAACAAAATACTAAAGCTTTTGGGTATTTCTTGCAAGCCTGTAAATATTCGCAAACAAATGGAACAAAATCTGTATATATTCCCCACCCATTAGGAGCGCTCCATTTTTCAAAATGCTCAGGTCTCATTTCTAAATCTTCTAATCCTTTTTCTAAATAGGGGATAAGCTCTTGAGCTAGTATTACAGCTTTACTCTCGTATTCATACTCTTCATCGAGACCAGACTTAATATAGTCATCTCTTAGCCTGTATGGACGCCAAAGAGTTTCGTAAATACCCGCCTCACTAGCCATTTTACCTAAATTATGGGTAATATTACAACGGTAAACCTCTTCATAGAACTCTTGCCATGTTTTACAGTCATCTTCACTAACATGTTTTTTAATCTTTAATGTAATATCTAAGCTCATATTATTATTGTTTTATTATTGTAATATGTATTCACCTGCGACTTTGATTTAAAAGTCGCGCTTTAATGTACCTTTGTATCTTTAAAAGATACCTTTATGAGCAAATTCCATAATTTCATCGCCATTCAGAATCCACGCTTAAATTTGCATTCAATGGGTTACTATGTTTAAGATAATTAATTGTAGCCGCAATTTCCAAGATTCCATCCATAGGTACATTACTTCCTACAAGATAATTAGCAATCCAAGCGTATTCTTCTCCTAATAGATTAATACATTTTTTATAACGTAATTTTTCATCAGAAAGGCTAGTGACCTCTTGGATAAAATTAAGAAAATAAGTTCCTTCTTTATCGTATATAACAGTCATAAATTCGTTAGTCATATTAAAGTTTGTTTTGTTCTAATTTTTTATTGAGAATATCACTCAACTCCTCCGAGTTTTCGTACATATTACCTATAACTTCCATATCCTCAAATAAAAGATGATTTAAATTGAGGAATCTACATACATTATACCCCATTTCTGACTCATCGTATCTAACTACAATAAAACCATCTTCAGAAAACTTTAAAATGTCTCCTTCCCATATATATACGCCATTCTTATCTTTATTATTAGTACAAACCTGTACTTCATAATGGCCACAAGAATCTATAAATACTTGCCCTTTTATATCCACTGGGATATGCCTTACTTTTTCCAAATCTTCATCACAACATGCTTCAAATACCCCTCCCGAAAAGAACTTTACCCAATTAGGATAAAACATTTTATGTTCATTTTTAGACCAAATACGGAATTTTGGGGCAGATAGCATATATTATATAGAGTAGAGAGAAGACAACCAGCAAAAAAGCAAAATATTAAAGAAAATCAAAAAGAAAAACAAAGATACCTTTAAATACTCATTGTCTCTAAATGGTTTAATAAGTTTTAGTCCTCTCTTTTTCATTTTAAATTAAAGTATAAGAGTAATCCTCCACTAATGAGGATAAAGATCATTAAGATATACCCAGCTAAATAAACCCCCCCATGAGGAGGCTTAGATGGTTCATTGGATTTATTTAGAAACATAATTTTAGTAAGGAAATGCCGGAAAGGCAACCAATTACGAAAAATAATAATAAAATCATGAAAGCTACTAGTTTTGTGCCTCCATCATTATTATTTGGGTCATTATAGAATGTGCTCATAAAGTTATATTAGTAGTCTAAATCGAAAAAGCAAGGTTTAATTTCATTTTCATGGCAAGAATATGCCTTTACTAGGAAATTATAAGCGGATTTCAAGTGGCAGAATGGCACAAGACCTCTTTCCATCTCTAAACTTGTCAAATACCATACTGGCGGAGAGTTTTTATGCAAAGACACTCTTTTAAAACAAATTCTAGTTAAACTTAAGTGGTCATTAGTGAAAATAAAATCTTCTCCTTTCACTTCGAATTTATATCTTACTCCAGATAAAGTGGCGTAACTCATATTATTATTTAGTGTGATCCATTAAAACTGTCAAAACATGATTGTAATCTCCACTCAAACAATCTTTTAATACTGATTCAATTTCTTCTTTTGATCTTCCTTGTTTAATAGCCGCTTTACCAAATGAATCTAAAAGAGAATCTGTGTTGCCAGACCTAAACACAATTTGCATTTTTACTCGTTCGCAGTGTTTTTTCCTATTCATTTTTTAAACTTTAGTAAAATTGGTCCCCCCGCAGAGAATTGAACTCTGTTCACCGGTTTATGAAACCGGGGCTTTAAACCAATAAGCAACAGGGGAATAAAATTCTTTAATACCTTAAGGCATTTTTTTTGATTGTCAAGCTTTTTTTAACTTTTCTAAGTATTTTTTCTTCACAACCTTCTCCACATTCGTTTTTTCCTTGATCTGTGGTAGTAGTACCATCCTAATCCAATTTCGTCTCCTTGTCAAGTCCAAATTTAAAGGATCTTCTGCAATAAATTTTGTTAAATCGTTTCTTTTAAGAAAATTATTGATTTCATCCTTAGAATTCAGAATAAAAGGCCTAATTACTTTAGTTTTGCCAAATGTAGTTTCTAATGGGATAGGCAAATATTCATTTTTACCATTAAAACAGTTCATTAGATAACTCTCAGTTGCCTCACTTAAATTGTGGCAAGTGATTAAGACTCCACCTAAATCTTTAAACCAATCATATCTCTGCTTTCTGCACCAGTCTTCGGTACTACCTTTACTATATTTATCATTAGAATAGCCGATTTCAATATCAAAATTAAACTTTTCTGCGAAAAATCTACACTTTTCTTCAATTTCATCATCTTCTTTGCAGAATTTATGATTAAAATGTTTTAGAAGAGGTTTTTTATGCCTTAAATAAAAAGCTGCCGCAATACTATCAGCGCCTCCAGAAAAAGCAATCTGAAGGTTTTCTGATTTATTTTTATTGAGATAGCTGATCATTTTTTAAAAAAATAAAGATGGAGGCTCATGACAGAATTGAACTGCCCTCTCAGGTTTACAAAACCTGTGCATCACCACAATGCTTATAAGCCATTTTTTTATTTACTAAAATTAACTGGAAAAAATATTAACATAAAGAAAATTGTTTAGATGATTTCTTTGAGTAAAATAACTTTATTTTACTTTTTAAGATTTCTTTTTCCACTTCCGCATGACAATTAGCACACAAAAGAATGCATTTTTTAGCCTCAGCCTTCAGATTTTCTAAGCTATAAGCAGATTCGCTAATTTCAAATTCTTTTTGAGAAGGGTCAATATGATGAAATTGTAAGGCTGAATCACATTTATTATAAAAACAAACAGAACATTTGTTTCCATGTATTTCTAATAACTCCTTTCTATTGTTGTTTTTCCTTAGACTCTTCCTTACAGACTGGCATTTAATACATTTGATTTTATATTTACTAGAATATGTAAATTCTGTATATCCATGCTTTTCACAGTATTCTTCGCTCCTATGGCCTCGTTCATATTCGACCTGTTCGGTTTCCTTACCGATAGAAGAAAAGAAAGAAAAAAACAGTTGCAAACATCTCATTCCGTCGAAAAATTTAAAATTGGCTCCTGAGGTAGGGTTCGAACCTACGACCTAGTGATTAACAGTCACCCGCTCTGCCACTGAGCTACTCAGGATTATAAAAAAATTATTAGAATAAACTATTTTCTTTTCAAGAAAACCATGCCGTTATTATTCGCATTTATTGAATTAATTTCCCAATGAGGATTTTCAATTAGAAATTCTTGAATAGCTGGAATCAAACCGTATTTCTTAGATCCTCCTTCTTCATATCTCAAACCTTGATCTCCATACGCTGAAGAGTCTCTAAAACCGAAAGTTACTGTATCATGAAATGCTAAATATTTTTTAGCTTTATTACCGTGTTTCTTTAATTCTAATTTTAATTGTAAATAGCTATGCTCTGTATCAATGAATATAAAATCCACTTCTGGTATTTCTAGATTTAAAGAAGATCCAATTATATGCTCATATTCAGTTCCTTGTTCAGCACATAATTCTTTCAAGTACTCTGATCCTTCAAAAGGAAGAATATCTATACTAATTAGTATTTTAGGTTTCGCATATGCAAGAGCATAAATAGAAACGCCGTCTTGAGTTCCCATTTCAATGACACTTTCACATTCCTTAGCATATTTAAACAAAAATGGTAAATGTTCATTTATTTCGCTAGGAATATTACATTTTTCCAAATAGTAATTTTGCAAATAACTCATAAAGGATCTTTATTTAAACAATTATTCAGCTTTAGCAGCCAATTTGGCGGCTTTTCGCTCGTTTTTCTCGTCAGCGATTAGTTTGCGACAAATTTTTGCATTTGTAATAATTTCTTGCAAAGCCTTTCGAGCACGAGTGCTAGATGCGCCATTGCCAGATTCAAATTTTGAGTATTCATTTAGAGCGATGACTAAATTTTCGTTAATTAGAGTTAATGAAGTATTTGGATTCATATTGTTTTATGATTGTGTTATTTATATGTTCTAAATGCCATTCCGTTTCTTTAAATTTTCAGTATATCTATCTAAAATATCATTAAATTGAATACGAGCCTCATTGTGATCCTCTTTAATTCGCTTTAATTCTTTGTCAAGATGAGAAAGTATTGTTTGTTTTTCAATATATTCATAAATTAAAGCTTGATGTGTATCAATCCAAAATAAATCGTTATTCATGTTAATGAATACCACTGTATGAGATTTTGTCAAGTTTTTTTTAAAAAACTTCATAATTGTCCATCTCCATTTCCATCTCCGAACCCTTCACCATCTCCGAATCCTTCTCCTCTCCCCCCTCCATTACCATCCCCCTCCGCTCCTCCATACCCTTCCCCGTCACCATTTCCATACCCATCTCCGTCACCATTTGCCTCTCCATACCCATCGTCTAAATCTACAAAATAATTAAACAAATGATTTCCAATTAGTAATTTCTTCATAAATAAAATTTAAAGACCACACAAACTTTCAGTAATTTCTTTATTCTTCTTCATCGTAACCCCCTCCACTACCATGACCGCTCCCATTTGCACATCCAGATCCCGCATGACCAACCCCGTTTCCAGATCCAAATCCGTCTCCAGTGCCAGCACCATACGCAATCCCAACACCATACCCAGCTCCAGATCCGCTGCCAGATCCATAACCAGAACCTTTCGTGAACCTAGGTACACCCGGCGACACGCACATTTGATGAATATTCACTGATTTTCCCATGTTTTTACCCAGTTTCCTTTTCCAAATCCACTTCCATCACCTGACCCATCACCATATCCAGATCCAACATTCACTGGGTATGACTCCCCTTCGTCATTATCATCGTTGCTTTCGTCGCCTCCTCCATCTCCTATTCCGTGACCTTCTCCACAGCCATCTCCCTCTCCATCGCCATCCCCAGATCCATATCCAAACCCCTCGCCCCAGTTGCACCCATGACCATTGCTAAATCCATGTGGATTTTCATAAATAGGCACAGATTCATCTATGATGAAATCCTTAAATTGGTTATTTAGTAAATTATGCATAATTAAGTTAAATTCCATTATTAACATCTATCACAGTATCCTTCTCCAGTCCCAGCTCCATTACCTGTACCTAAACCCCAGCCAGAGCCCTTCCACATCCCTATACCACTCCCATCACCCGAGCCTTTACAATCTGACTCTCCCCACGCATCTCCATCTCCATCTCCCCAGCCATATCCATATCCATCACCATCTTCATATCCACGGCCACTAGAGATTGCAATGGCATCTTCAAAAAGATACGGCGAGTCGCCTGCCATTAAACCTTTAAAATCGTTAATTAGTTGAGTTTTCATAAAAAAAATACATCTAGATCCAATGCCACCCTCCAAAGTCAACAACCCCATCCCCACTTCCTCTACCACTGCCACAACCAAAACCATCACCAACATTATAGCTATCTCCATAACCATTAGAGTGACCGTACCCATAACCAGAACCGTCTTCATTGCCAAATCCTGACCAGTACCCTTCTCCCTGTCCGTCACCACCCTCTTCACCATCTCCATCTCCGCTCCCAGATCCATAGCCAAAACCTATCCCGTTGCCACATCCAGAGCCATTGCTAAATCCAGTTAGGTCTTCAGAAAGATCGAGAGATGCATCTACAACCAAGCTTTTAAATTTGTTAATTAGTAAAGTATTCATAATTTAATTAATTACTACCCCATCTCCATCTCCATAACAAACTCCATTAATTACTACCCCGTCCCCATCCCCATCCCCATAACAATTTCCATTTCCATTTCCGAGTCCATTTCCTGATCCAAATCCATCGCCATCATTGTAGCCATAACTATCCTCACTCTCTTCTCCAACACCATAACAGAAACCTAGACCGAGACCGAACCCACGCCCATTACTCATTACAATCGAATTTTTAAAAAGATAAGCAGAATCGCTATCAGCGATTAAACCTTTAAATTGATTAATTAGTAAAGTATTCATAAATTTCAAGTCCCATACCTCTACCATTACCAGATCCAAACCCAGCTCCATTACCAGATCCAAATCCATGACCTGATCCCGGTCCATACCCAGTTCCATAACAATGTACTGATCGAGAGCCGTCTTCACCAAATCCTGATCCATTTCCAAACCCCTGACCATCTATAGACCCTGAACCGTGTCCATGTTCACATGGTTCAAGTACAGGAGAGCTTGTAAATGCGTGGTGATTACAAAGAGAAAATTTCATAATTTAAATTATCCAGTTAATTGTATACCCAGTACCGTCACCTGTACCATCACCTTTCCCCTTTCCTGATCCTTCATCATATCCAGATGAATAACCAGAACCATCACCAGACCCAGCTCCATCAATAAACCCACAGCCAAACCCATAACCAAGCCCAGATCCATCACCTAACCCATAGCCAGACCCAGATCCATCACCAGATCTACAGATCAAATCAGCAAAATCACCATGATGTCTATAAAATAAATTCATATTATCTATTAAGACTCGTCTCCAGCTCCATCACCTAATCCATTGCAGTATCCTGATCCATCACCTAACCCATCTTCAAACATACTTTTAAGTCCAAATACACCATATCCACAACCAAACCCATAAATAGACCCATAACCACTACCGAATCCATATGCATCACCAGATCCGTCGCCAGTTCCATGACCAGATCCAGATCCAAATCCAGATCCACAAATCAAATCAGCACAATATCCGTTATGTATATAAAGTAAATTCATAAGTTAATCGCTGTTTCTAAAACCAAATCCATTTCCTGTACCATCACCAAAGCCAATACATGTGCTGAACTTGTCTGCTACCCCCATCTCCCTCGCCGTCCCCATCTCCAGCACCATCGCCCTCTCCATATCCATCTCCAGATCCATCTCCAGATCCCTCTCCAGACCCAAAACCACAAGAAGATCCCCACCCGTCACCATAGCCATCACCTTCACCATAACCATCTCCAGACCCAGAGCCTCCGCCTGAACCATAACTAAATCCGCATCCATCACCAAAGCCAGCCGCGAAGCCACATCCATCACCATCACCATATCCAGATCTACCTCCATCGCCAAATCCATGGATTACATTAGGAGAGAATCCTTGATGTGCGTGAAGTAAATTCATAAAATAAAAAAAGCGGAGCAGGGATATTCCTGCCCCGCAATTTTTCGTATTACTATTCGACGAATTTAATGTAAGTAGCCTCGGCTTCTGGAGTAGTTGGGATATATTCAATAGCATTCGTCAGATAAACCTCTCCGGTTGCATTCAAACGGCCTCCTTTAATGCCGTCTTTAGCTACAGCAGATAGACTTAGACCGCCGCCTTCCCATTTCCATAGTCGCAAGGCATTTTTTAGTTTCACTTCCATCGAATTAGTTGGGTTTACATATTCTACGTCTCCGATATGAACACCAGCCGAGTATGTTCGAATGATACAGCGGCGACCTAGCATTGGATGAGGAGGGGAAACAGATGAGTTAAGCCCTGAAAACATAGAAGCTAACTGTTTGGCTTCGCCAATTGTCATATTGTCAATCATATTATTATTTTGTTTTTGTTTTTTAACTAAGAAAAAATGGTAGGCCATGATGGAATCGAACCATCGACACAAGGATTATGAGTCCTCTGCTCTAACCGCTGAGCTAATGGCCTGTAAATTGGTAGGTACTGAGGAATTCGAATCCTCACTGGAACGATTTTAAGTCGTTTGTCTCTGCCGTTGGACTAAGTACCCATTTGTTGAGAAAGATTGGTAGCCCCACCAAGAATCGAACTTGGATCATCTAATTAGAAGTCAGATGCTTTATCCGTTAAGCTATGGGGCCTTTTGTCTTTCTTTTACTATTCTAGCACAACCAAACCGAAAGTCAAGGGATTTTAGTAAAATCTTTTAGCAAAATCTTCATCAAATGGTCGAATTTCTTCAATATTTAAGCAAATACATTTGATTCCGTTGTAATTTGACTGATGAGATTTATGAAAATGGCCATAATGCCAAGTCTTTATTTTCTTTTCCTGATTTTCTATTAGAGAGTCTACCCAATCTTTAATAGACTGAGATTCTTTTTCTAGATCGGAAATTAAATCTTGATCATATTTAGCGAAAGCGACCACCATTTCCCCCTTAATTGGAAAGCTTGTGACCTCAGGAAAAGAAGAATGAGTCACTAAATGATTAATTTCAGTCTCTATTTTCTTAAAAGGCTTAAATGCCTCATCTTCCCAAATATCAATTTCATTTATTCTTTGAGATCTGTCAATGGAAATCGCTCCACCATTGAAAAGTATTTTTTCTCCATTCCAAGTAGCAATCGTTCCATCTCTTAGAAAATGTATACCTCCGTAATAACCGCCATACATTCTACCATCGAAAAAAGATGGGTCATCGTGATTCCCTCTAACAACATAAACATTTTTGCTAAAGTTATTTAATTCTTGCCCTAATTGTGAAATTTTAGGCATAGAACCTTTAAAACCGACTCCAAAATCACCTACATGGATCAAGTTTTGAGTATCTCCGAGTTCAGCCCATCTTGAGATAGACCGATTACTCCCATGGGTATCACCAATAATATCTATATTGCCTATAATATTCATTTAAATTTAATTTCGTTTGGTAATGACATCTCTAAATATTCTAAGTACTCAGCATTATCTTCTTCTTTACTCTTATCGTCAAAATCTATTTTTACTATTTTTAATGGTTTCGAGCTTAAAATTCTAGAGATTTTATCGTTTTCAAAGATTAGAGCCACATTTACAGGTCGATTTGATTCATTATAATTCATTTAATTCTGCTCCATTTAATTTTTTAGATTACAATGGATATACTTACGAAAAGGCAGAATGTTATTACAGATATTTTATATCAGGAATCTTAAGTATTTTTATTAAAAAGCCAATTTAAATCAACTGTACTTCCATTTTCTTTCCACCAATCAGATATTATGCTAGACGACTCTTTCTGGCTATTTTTATGTTCGGATTTAATAAAATCTGGATAGAAAGAAGATTTTACATTAATATTTTCAACAAATAAAGGGAATGTATAAATATTTTCTTTATTAGAGACGTTGTATAAAACATTTTCAATGAAAGGGGTACTTTTAGGGAAAAATGGTAAATTTAAATCATAACTATTGTCGCCCTTAACATAACAATCTATAATTATTTTAGCATATTTTCTTGAAATTAAATAAGAACATGCAGACCAATTATCCCAATCATACTGATGGAGTCTTACATAATCTTCTAATCTTTCTTTTACAAAAGGATCTTTAATTAAAGATAATTGAACTGCCAACCAGCCATTTGGTAAATTTTTAATTACATAATCCCAATCAAAAGACCAATACTCATTCATGCTTAAAAGCAAATCGTCTTCACAAAAAAAACCATATTCATCATCAGAATTAAAAAACCAATCCTTGATAGCTTTTAAGTGAGAAAGGACAGCAGATATTTCTCCTGCGTTCATAAAACCCAGTAAATGACTTTCAACTTTTACATCTTCGCCTAATGGATTTTTTAGATTTTCGTAACCATAAGTGAAATTATAACTTAAATTATACTTTTCGCATTGTTTTATAAATAAAGATTGCCTTTCTTCTAATCTTTTTAAAGTTATGCAATTTATAGTAGGTAAATTAATTAAATTATTCATTTTTATTTAAATTTTTAGGATACTTTTCTCCTAACATTTTTCTTAAATATTGCAAGCAATTATCTGCCCATTCTTTTTTAGAAATTTCCCCTGCTTTTAATTTTTTATATAAATCGGAATGAAAAGAAGAATTATATTCAGGATTTTTCATTTTTTACTATAAAGATGCTCTCTAATTTCGTTAATATAACGACTTACAGACATTAAATTTTCAGATTGATCTCTCCTTTCTGAAAGAGCCTCTATCCAAGCTTCCTGTCCCTGAACATAATAATCTCTAGCATGGAAATCTATTTCTTCCCATTTTTTGACAAAAGTGTTAAAAGCTTTAGACAATTCATCGTATTGCTTGATCAAGCTATCTCTTCCTGTCCCATTAGAATGTATACTAGGTAGTCTCATACTTCAATATATCATATTAATTTTAGTTGTCAAACTTTTAATTACAATTTAAAGCCAAGAGGGTTTTTCTCTTTTGCTCCATTTAAACAAATGAGTTTTGCCTACCCTGTAATAATCTTGATAGTCTGTCACTATGCACGAGGTTTTACATGCCTCAATAGCGCCAAAGCAACGAGGAGGATCAATAAATCCAGTGTCAGGCAGATTAGGCAAATTATCAGCGAACCAATCTGCAACATTTTGGCTTTTATGTTTTTTACCATATCTGTATGTATACTCGCCACACAAAGCGTAACAATAATCTAAAGTCCAAATAAAGTTGTCGAGGCTAGATCTAACCCAGACAGCCATGGGATGATTAGCATGAGTGTGTTTGTAAGGAGCGCCTCCCTTAGGATAAGCTGTCGCCATCATCTGGCAAGCTTCAAGGATGATTTTTACCACATGGCGGTCCACATGGTACTCTGCGCATTTTTTTGGTTCAAGGTCAAGGAAGAAGATGTTCACAGAATGAATATACTACTTTTCACAAGAAAATCAATAGCTTTTTTTCACAGAAAGCTAAAAAACTGTCAAATGGTGGACCTAGTGGGTAATGCTCCCACGTCTTTAATTCTTCCTCACCGATTAGTTACATGTTTTTCTTTTTTTTCGATAAAAGACAATCTATTTTCTTTTACTGTAAAACAACAGTCATTTTGAGAAAATGATAAACAAACTTATTTTCTTTAAATAAGCAAACTAGCTATTTTCTGTTTAAAGGAATAACTTCCCACCCTGCTAGACAGATGCCATTTCTGGACTGTATTTTGCAAGTACCTCGTCTGCTGAATTGAAGATGGCTTCAGCTTCGGCAATCAAGGCGTCGAACTCATTGGTTTCGGCATTTATTTGTTTTTTCCCGTTTTTTAAAGTGGCCAACGAGAATCCACTACATGCTAACCAGTAACTCGAAATTAAATCGAATCTATTTAGGCCCAAAAATTTCAAAGAACAGACTTAAGGTTGTAAATTAAACCCAAAGTAAATAGGATTACCTTCCACAGGCAAATAAAGATCATCCACCGATTCTCCTAAACCTTTCTCAATCTTAGCTAAATCGTATAAAGTTTCAGATAAGGCATTGCCCTCTTCTTTCAATCTCAAAGCCTTTACATTAAAATAATCATCAGAAGAAGACAAAAATAATTCGATCTGATAACCAATATCAGAAGCTTGGCTTACTCTTTCTGGTAAAAACCTTTTCACCAAAGGCAAATAACAGTTTTCAATTTCTTGAATAATTTTCATTTTAGTCGTTTTTACAAATAATTAATTTAATTTCTGATTCTTCAAACAATTCGCTAAGCATAGAGATAATAACCTTCCAACTACCTCCAGATGTTTTACACCCCAGATCAAAAGGTATCGCGATTCTATATCCGGGTTTTAGATAAATTTTTAATTCTTCAAAAGCTAGATAAAAAGCTTCATAGTTTGTTTTTCTTCCTATTCCCTGAATTTTTTCAAAGCATAGGTTAAAAATCTCACCGTTTTTAGTTTTGATAAAACTGACCGAGCCTAGGCCTTGAGCCCTTAATAGACTTTGGTGGCAAGATTTTAATAGTTCTGGATATTGAGAGAACAGAATCTTAGATGTAGAAGAATGGCCAGACCAATTGCTATTAACTCCATGAGCAATACCATCAATCTTTTTTTCCTCGAACAATTCTATCAAGTTTGTTTTTTCTAATAGTTCTATCATTTTAAATTTAGGTTTACCGAAAATAAATTCTTAACTTGATATACTCTTGATTGCCTCCCAGCACCGACATTAGTTCTCTGAGAGATCTTATTGGCGAAACCAGTTTTCTCCATAATTTTAATTAAAATATAAAACTCTTGCAGGGTCAAATTTATATTTTCCAAAACAATAGATTCGTGTAATTCCTTAACTGTGCCAGTATGCATTTCTTGTGGTTTGTTTTAATTTTATACAAATTATCAATCATCTACTAGTAGTTCTCAAGGGAATCTTACGCAAATTGTTATGCAATATTTTATACACTAGTATTTAATTGAAGATCTTATCTAAATTTATATATTTAGCGTAATTTTACTAAATCTTCAACATTAAATCCAGTTGAATTGTAAGTGTAAATAAAATCATCAGGAAGAGGAGTATGGAACCCATCGAACTCTTTTCTAGAAGAAATATGATTCACAAACTCTCTAAATTCAGGTTCAATTTTCTTTGGGATCAAAGAATAAGGACTATTTAAAGCTCTAGCCATAGCAATTTCAACACCTTTTTTCTTACTAGCATTTTCTCCCTTCATTGGCATAGAAAATCCTACGTGAACGACTCCTTTTGCTTCGTTTTTAACAGCAACAATAGTCCCTACTAGTTTTTTATCCCGTCGAATATGTTGTATTTTCATTTTTATTTTTGTTTAATCTAAATCACTCATTTCTTTAATAATATTCAAAAGGTCATCCCTGCTTACTATAGTAGCTGGGACCTCAGCAGGAGGAACTAATTTAGAAGAATTTAAATGATCAATTAAATACGAACACTGACCCTTTCGATTCTCAAGTGACGTTTTTTCAACAGAAAAGATATTTTTACCGTTACGATAAGTTTTGACTAAAACAGTAGATAGTAATTCCATAAGTATTTTTTATTAACTAAATTTATTAATCTCTGACATTTCTCATGCTTTCAGAGAAATAATCATACTCTTGCTGGAAGTCGATTTCCCATGTGCCGGGAGACAATTTAATATCATTATGCCTATCAGCTATAGCGCAACGAACAGTGGTCTCAACTGAATTTTTTATAAAGCGCCTGTCCCCTTTTTTATAAACATTCACTCCGGGTTTTAGATCTACGACGTGATGGTTGCCCGTTACTTCGCTGTCAGCAATTACAACATATTTACTTTCGATTTTCTCTTGTTCAGCTTCAGCAGGGAGACGAGACGAAAACAAAACACATTCACCGTGAACGATAGCTTTTTTTAATTTTTTCATATAAAGTAATAAGATGACTATTTGAGTATACACATTTTAGTGTTTTAGTCAAGACCTTTTTCAAAAAATCTTTATTTGTTTAAGTTTTTTATTAATGAATTACTGGAATTTATAACACCTTCTTTGATTGAAGTCCTAATCGTATTTCTCAAAGGTATTCTTAAAGAAGAAGTTACCGAATAAGAAAGAGAATTATCAATTAAATGACTCATGGGATTAAAAAAAGAAGAGTTTAGTAAATCCCAAGGTTCACGCCGAGTTTTTGCCAAAAGAGACATTTCTGTTAAATATCTTGTTTTTGCAATTACTTTTTGTTTATCAATATCCGCATTCATCTCTCTGATTTTAGATTTTATTAATGGATACGCTTTAATACCATTAATATTTTCTGACATAGGATTTATGAAGGACAACATTATACCTGATGCATTTTCAATCTCGCAGGATGACAGTAGAGAGACCCAAAACTCTTTTAAGATAGGATCTCTCAATGAAGCCCGAGCAGATTCGCCTAAAATAGAATTTTTAATCATTATTTAAATATTCTTTAAAATAAATACTGTTTAATTCTTCGACTACATTCCTACAACATGTTGGGTCCATAGAATTAGGGATCAATAAAGATCTCCAATGAAAATCTACTATATTTTTCCTAAGACTACTTTCAAGTGAAGAATTAATAGAGTCCAAAATAGGCCTACGAATACTGGAATTATATTCCCTTGGTAAAAACCTAATTTTATTTTTCAGTCTATATGACATATAAGAAATATATCAAGAAATCGAAAGGACATTTAACTCTCTGCCCCGGAATCTTTCTTTAATAGCGTCTTGCAGGGACCTGCAACGAGGAGAGACAGCTTCAACATGCCAAACTCCAGTAGTCTGATTAAGCATTTTCAAATGCGGAGCGAATTTCACCCCTACAAATAATTTCTTCATATCCCAAAGTTCATACTCAGATTTTGTCCACCACTCCTCATCGTAATTTTCATAAGTGTCTATTTTAGTGCCCAACTCTAACATTCTCTCTACGCCGTATTTTTTGACAAAAGCCATTTTTACATCAGCATTTTTAATAGAATTATAATACTGAATATTTAATTCATGAGATGGAGTTTCAGCCAATTCTTGAGGAACTGTTATTCCATCCAGTGACCATACATTGGGAGCGAAAGCTCCTGCATACTCAATAGCTGGACCATCGCTATCTGCATGGACTTTCCCTTCTTCATTGATTTTAATCTTCAATGGCTTTTGAGAGACAATACATACATGATCAAGAGGGAAAATCATTCCAAGTTTAGTAGAGTCTTCCCAAATTTTATATTTAGCTAAAATATCATCTTGAACTTTAATTTTCAATTCATTAAAGACATAATCATAAAAAGAAAATAATGATGCACCGAAAGATCCATCTAGAAACGGATTAACAAAATCAGCAAGTTTCATTCTCGTTTTACCACTTACGTAGTCCTCAACTCTCCCTAGGATCTCATTGACAGGAGTTCCCTCTAAAGCAATGTGACAGGCAATCCATGCAAGAATAGGATTATCTACAATGATAACCGGTGTTTTTTTTCGATTCAGTAGTTCCGTTTGAATCTTATTAACAATATCTAGAGTCTCGTCATAGTCAAGACGGTCTGTATTATGACCGATAGCAATCCATTTTTTAATGTAATCCGCTTTAGCAGCTTCGTTTTCAGGAGTCAAAGATTTAATTTTCATATGTTTAAATATTTTTATATTGTTTATTTTCTACTTCTTTATATTCTAAAACTTTTTCGACATCTATACAGTTTAAAGCTTTTCTTTTTAACGAATGAGGACAATTAGCTCTATAAGCCTTCCAGACAATTTTACCATCATAATTTTGCAATTTAATGTGCCAATTTTTGATTAATCTAATTTGATTTCTTTTTTTATTTTGAACAGTCATTTTATGAGGTTCATAATTTTATATTTCAACGGATCTATAATGCTCGCCGAGATCTCTCCGTCAAAAAAAGCATTGTCTATTATAAAGTCAACACTTTCTTTTTTAGAAATATTTGTGTACTCATGATCATCTTCAAATTTTTGTTTACACAGATCTAAATATTGATTAATCGTTTTCATTTAATTTATCAATTATATCATTTATTGAAAGATCTTTAACCATATTATTATCTGGATAGTTTATTAAATCATAAATTGAGCGTCGAATAGAAAATGCATTAAACGAAGAATGAAAAATTAAATCATTAATTAAAAACAGAAAAGAACCCTGTATTCCAAGGCACACTTTATGACCAATTATATCATTGACTTTATACTCGTTAATATTAGAAATTTTCATTTAATTTGTTAATCATTTTTTGTGTTAATCTTCCAATTGAATTCCCGAATGGATTTTCAACTAAATGATAAATTGAATCATCTGTTAAATCCTCAATTGAATGAAGAAATGGGTTTTGTATTAAATTCAAAATTTTCCATTTAACTGAATCATAAACTAAATTATAAGTTCCGTAACAGTACAAACTAAAACTTTTCATTCAATTGATCTATTAAATATTCTGTTGAATTACAGATTGAAATGAAATAACTATCAGAAAAATCTACGATTGAGTTCTCAATAGAAGGAATTAATGGATTACTGATAGCGTATAAGATTGAATCCCAGACTGGAATTTTTACAGAACGCGAAACTCTACCATGAAGCGGATTAAAATCAATCATTTAATTTGTTAATTGAATTTATAGATTGACGCAAGATTTTATTGCCAGTCGAAACTTGTACAACATTAGAAACAGTATTTTTAACTAAATAATAATTTGAATTTCTGAATGAACTGTATATAGAATCTATAGATGAAGAATCACTAATAGAATGGAATATACGTTCACTGATTGTAATTTTTATGTTATAAAGATTTCTCATTTAGCTTTTTAATTAAATTTAGTTCTTTAATCGAATTTATAAATGAATCCTCTACTGAATTTTCACTTGAACCTCTCACTTTCGAAAATGTTGACTCCGAGAGAGAACAGAATAGTGAATAGTCAATCGAATTATAAATTATTAAACAAATTTGATTGTAAACAGATTCATTTATTAATTTTTGAACTTTATTAATACTTTTCATTCATTTTTTTAACTAAATTTTTAGCAGAATCTTTTACTGAATATTTGACAGGATCTCGACCCATAAAATATATAGGAGAAAAAAGATAATTCTTTAAAGAAAAAAGGGAATCTAATCCGCTAATTGAATTATAAACTGATGTCCAAATTTTATTTTTCATTCAATTCTTTAATTAATTTTTGAGCAGAACTTTGAATTAAATTTTCAGAGGAATCTCTAACTGGAATTTCAATTAGAGTATAAATTAAATTTTGGACTGAATAATCAACAGAGTGACGTAGAGAATTATAAAGTAGATTTGTTATTTTATTCCTTACTTCCCATCGTATATGAACACTTTGCATTTAAATTATCTATAAGAATTTTTGATGAATTTTGAATAGCTCGCCATATAAAATTATTAACTGCATGTCCAACAGAATCCTGAAAAGAATAAAGAGTTGGATTTAGCATTGAAGTCGAAATTGATTTCCACATTAAATCAGAAATTAAATTACTTGTTTTAATAAGTTTTTCATTTACTTGATCATTATAAATGCGAATTTTATAAGAAGGTTTCATTCTTTGTTTACTTTAGTTAGACTCCCAATCTCCTTCGCCATTTGTGAAATAAACATTTTTAAAATTTAATTGATTCAACATATTAGAACAGCATTCGCAAGGCTTACTCTGATTGAACTCTCCATTCCTGTCAATCCTTAATACAGCCAAAGAATATTTTCTGCAATCAGTCTTACCAAATTTAATGGCCGCAGCAAGTTCTGCATGGAGACGAGAGAAATCTTGATACCCATATTTTTTAATTTGAGGATGAGTCTTTTTTGAATTCACCCCTATTGATAATATATTATTACCTTTAAAAATAAACGCAATATGGAAACACCTGCTCTCACGAGATAAGTTATCCCAAGCTAAAGTTTTAATTCTTTCTAAAACTTTTCTTTTTTTAATTATCACTTTTTGTCCTTTAAGAATGAGGAATCTATAGACTTGAGTATACTTGCCAATGCTTCGATTTCTGAACCTTTAGTCTCTTCTACTAAAACCACTTTTTCATTTGAATTGTCAACGACTTCTAATAGCCAAGACTTTTCTCCAAAATCTATACGTTTTAGGAAATTTACACTATAACCATAATAGTTTATAATACTAAAGGGAATGCTCATTTCTCATGACTGTACTGTCATTTTATCTTACTGTCAATAGGTTTTCTTACTTCTATATAATATTTACTATTATTATTATCATAGCAGATTAAAGAAGATTCCCCCTTTGGTAAAGAATCTTGGAAATACTCATCAACAATTTCCCATGCTTTTTCTGGTAGTTTATTTAACAAATTCTTATGAATTTCCAAATTGATCTCTGGGTCTTCGATGTAAAATTCTTTAGTTTTCTTAAAGCCTAGAATCTCAGGTAAAGGCTCATCAGAAACTTTACAAGGATCATCAAATTGACGGAAGAAAGGATTAAAGAAACCATTATTAAAGTGAACAGCTAAAAACTGCTCAAAGGTTTTTTGAATTTCATATGCTATATTACCCCTTCCTATTTCTTTACTTGAAACAGAAAAAAATTGTGTCCCTTCTAAAGCAGGCCTCTTAATAGCTAAATTTATTGGGTACGAGTTTTTATCAAGCTCTGAAATATTTTCAAATTTGCGTTTAGATGGGAAAACCGTATCCATAACAATAGAACTAATCAATTGTTTTTCTTCTGCGCAAAGAAATTTATCTTGATAAACAATGTCTAGAGCTATATCAACCTGACCGGATCGAAGCCTTGAATACATTTCAACAGCATCTTGAATTAGCTTAAGATGTTTAAGAGTCAGTTTTACGGTATAGAATTCTGGGTTCATCTTATTTTATTCTTCTTCAGAGTTTTGTTTTTTCTTTTTAAAGGAATTTATTTTTTTTGATTTCTTCTTTGAGAATATCAAATCCCAGTTTTCATTATATTTTTTATAATCTGAAATACGATTTCTGTCACCTTTTCCGTTTTGCATATTTACTAATTTACTTTTTTGAAAATTTCGTAGTCGCTTTTGTGCTCAACATATTTGTTCCATATAGGTTTATGGATTTCCCTATTACTGACTGCATACTCTCCTTTATATAGAGAATATGAACATTTGCCTACACTATCAAGGTAAATATAAAGAAGTTTTGCCTTCTCCATACTCTCGTTGTCCTTTTGTCTTTTTTCGATTAAATTTGAAATAAATTTAGAAAATAGGTTTTTCATTGGATCTTTAATATATAGAGAAAAAAAAGGTTGTCAAGTTTTTTATTTTTTATAAATTAATATTTTTTCTTCTTATAAAATTTAAATCGAAGGTTGTATAATTAATAGGATATTTATTAAATGGCAAAAGTGTAGGGCTAGTATATCTCCAACCTGCCCCCCATTTTTCATTCAAATATTCAAAGTTAATTAAATTAATTTCATTCAATCTTTTTGCTAAATCAGGATTAGATTTTTTAGTTTGACTCCCATGAATATAATATTCTGTACAGAATCCTGTCCCATGCAAATAAGGCTTGCTCAAATTACACACTCTTTTAATATTTCCATTATGCAATCTCAATATATAATCAGCATCTTCACTATAAGCAGGAGTAAGATTCTCATCGAATAAACCATATTGCTGAATTACAAAATCTTTAATCAAGAAAAGATCCCATGCTCCTTGGCCGAAATCTCCTCCATAAGGATGCACCATACCCACCTCTGGGTCTTTAGCATTTTCGAAGATTTCTTCTAGCAGTCCCTCTGTGAATGCTATATCGTCGTTTACTATGATCCAATACGGAGAATTTATATAAGATTTTATAATCAAATTCCAAGCTGCCGAAACTCCTAAATTAGCAGGTAAATGACATATAAATAATTTATCAATAAATTTATTCTCTATTAATCTTAACTTTTCAAGTTCGTTTGTTATTTCGTCTTTTCCATTATTATTAAATATAATAAAATTCTCCAATGGGTAATCTATACTTTCATATAAACGCTTTACCCAATGGGGATTTTTCATTACAGCTGTTCCTATAACAGGTATTTTATTCATTTATTATTTTTTTGTATGTATTTAAAATTCAACTTTAGATACAATATTATATGAAAAATAAATCATAAATTGTCCAAGATGGGTATTTTTCCAATAATCTCTAAAATCATATAAATACTGATCATTGAAAATATCTACAGTTATATCTTTTCCTGTCCTTTCGTATACATGTATATCTAAGCAGTCTCTTAAATATAAATCTCGGAATTCAATGAACCTTTCTACTGCATTTTCATGATCGTTAATATGCCATTCTCCAGCGAAATTTTTAATATTATTTCTAATAAAATTGTAGTTCTCTTTTGTAAAGATTGAATATTCCCCACCTTCGCAATCAAATTTTAAAAAATCAATTTTAGAAATATTATAATCTTTAATAATTTTTTCAAATGTAGTGGTAGAATATAAATCTCCTTCATGTTCATATATATAAACTCCGTTTTCTGGTATAGATTTTATATCTTCTTCATCAGAAATTGCCTTATTTATAAAAACAACAGGACCATGGGAAACATTTTTTCGCAAATAATTTATAACATTATTTGATGGCTCAATACAATAAACCTGTTTCGGTTTTTTATCCAAAATTGAAAAAGTAAATGACCCATAGTTTGCCCCAATATCAAATACTATATCATCAGTTTTTACTTCTTGATGTTTTTCGTATGTTCTATAAATAAAATTTTCATTTTTAAATAAATTCACGTACTCTTGGTCTAAAGTCCCCCAATCGAAATTTGATATATTACTTACCCATTCTTGATTTTTTTTCGTGTTATCAATATAAATAATAATTGTTCCATAATATTCGATAAACCAATCATCCCAAAGACTCCATTTGATATCCATGTCATCCATAGAAAAAATTTGATGATTTTGCATTTCTTTTAAATACAAATCTCGAAATTCTTTAAATTTATCTTTTAATTCTCTATTATGTAAATGCCATTCTCCACTTATTTTTTTTACATTATTTTTTATCCATTCAAAATTTTCTAAATTAAATACATCGTATTCTCCACCTTCGCAATCTATTTTTAAAAAATCTATTTTCTCAATATTATATAAATCTATAAATGTTTTAAAGGTTAAAGAACAAGCCTCTGATTGGATAGACCACATATCAGGAAAGTTTTTATTATATAACCCATTAAAGATAATTTTACCATTTTTATCAGAGATGCCTTTGTTCAATAAAACAACATTGCTTTTATCTAATAAATTAGAACTTAAATTTTGAAATAATTCTGGATGAGGTTCTAAACAAAAAACTTTTTTAGGGTTTTTCTCTAGTATATTATAAGAGAATGGGCCTACACTAGCACCTATATCTACGACGATATCATTCTCTTCTACGGAAAAAAATTTCTGATAATCATCTTTATCTATTATTTCATGTTTTAATATATTTAAAAACCAATCATCTTCGGCTATGAGACCCCAATCAAAATTTTTGTCAATCATATTTAAATTAAGTTTTTTTCAACTTCAAAATGGGCACTATCAGGAGGAGCAGCATTCTCGCAAAATTTACACAAATCAAAAGTTGAAAATGGGGCAGGCAATATATCATCATACTCTTGATTAAATAGATTGCCTATTATATGATCTAATCCATAATCCATACAACACAAAGAGACATCTCCATTAGGAAGCAAAACATTATGATATAATCTTTCATAACAGTTGCAAGTCATTTTTTTATCTCCATGATAAATTGTTTTATATTTATCTTTTAAATTTAATAACTCAGGCTTTAAAATAGACTCATGCCTTAGGTTACCTGCTCTGGACCACATTTCGCTAGGTTGTATACCATCAAATACATGTTTTACTTTTTCGTGGACTGATCCCATAGACATTATATAAAAATTATTAATTTCATTTCGGATTGAGCCGATATACTCTATTAACTCTATATATTTATTGCTTATAGGATGCTTTGCTAAAAGTTCATTATCGGGGAGATGCAGAACAAAACCTCCGTTAGGATGACCAGCGAATGGTATATGTTTTATTCTCTCCATATCTGATATACTCATACCTATACCAGTCGTAAATACAGCTATACCATGGCCTCTCTCATATGCATAGAGAACCATATCAGTGCAATTTTTGTTTAACCAAGGTTCTACAAAACCTGCAAATGTAATTCTTATTTCTTTAGGTAGTTTATCTATAATTTTTTTATAATCTTCAAAAGATAATACTTTATTTCCTTTATATTTTTGAACCAATAATCTTTGAGGACAAAAAGAGCAGTCAACAATACATCCATTTAAAGGAATAGATGTCGTGATCTCTAAACAAGCATAAGGGGTTGATTTCCAGTAATTTTTTAACATTTTTTATTAACTTAAGTTTTTTAGATTATAAAGGACAGATTGTTTATGATTCTCATCTAAGGGCTCATGAATAGAAAGATATTTGAATATATCTCTAGATTCTTCGCATAATCCTGTCCACCATGCGCTTACAGCTTTTTCGAAAATTATACCATAAAATCCCGGATAGTCAATATCTGTTTTCAACTTTATACAATCATCTGAAGAAACTTTTTCTCCAATAGAAGATATTAAATATGCATTAAACCATTTTTGAGTTCTTTCATAGAATCTACTTAAATAAAAATACCCTTCAGGTCTTTTAGGCATTAAAGCTACTGAATGTTGAAGCATTCCTTCTACAGAATTATTCCTACAACCTTGAGACTCAAAGCACATAGATGCCCTTAATAAACATTCGTAAGACAATAAACTATCATAAGCTCTTTCAGCACACCTTAAATAATAAGAAACAGCAGAAGCCATTTGGCCTATATTATGATAGAAGTAGCCCATACAAAAATTAATTTCAGCAGAATTAGGAAATTCTATATAGTGATTTAATAAACATTTTAATACATCTTCTTCACCCATTATTTTATAGAAATCTGTAATAGAATGGATATTCATCCAATCTTTTTTATTCTTAATAAAATTTTCATAATTTATCTCTACGTTTATGTCAATTATATTTTGACTGCCTTTCCTTATGATTCCTAAGCCGTTATCCATATCAATAGTAATCATTTCCAGATCACTCCTATCTCTTCTTAAATTAACAAATGCTTTCCAGCAATCTCCTGTCCATATACCTCCTGAATATGGTATCGTTTGCATCTTTTCGTCGTAAGGCAACATATCATGACATATTATAACGCCTTCTTCACTAAGACAATTTAAACTGTTTACAATATCTTTATATACTTGATCAGAGTGATGTAAGCCATCAATCAATATAATATCGAATTTTTCTGTATTCTCTTTGAAAAAAGTATCAGAATCTTTTTTTAAAATATCACTTAAAGATGTATTCGGGTCAACCCCGATTTTATAATCTATTTTTACTTCTTTAAATGTTATAGCATTATCAATACCTATCTCAAGGTATTTTTTATAATTATTTTTTTTAATTAAATAATTTATTATATGTATTTTATCCATTTATATTTTAAATTTATTTTCTACTATTTCATAGCTATAATTATGAACGAAATCTTTCCCATTAAAATCTCTACTAAATTCTTCTTCTATCAAATCATCCCAATTTCTATCATTTTTATGACTCCAATTTTTAACTTTTCTAAGCATCTCTTTTTTATTTTTAACCCATGAATAATGATGCAGAAGAACATTCCCATCCAATCCTAAAATAGGAGTTAAATCACCATGTATTAGTCTTTGTTCATCCCATAATTTTTGATAGAATTGTTTTAATTCTAAGGGACTATTTAAGTCCCAATCTTTACAATCTTTTTTTTGTATAAGAACTCCAGCGCTTTCTGTTTGAGTAGCTTTATAGAAAGGCTCTCTAAAATACCAATTACAAGTAAAATTAAAACATAAATCTTTAGAACTATTATGTTGGAACCATTCTTTAAAATTGTCATCGACTATTTCATCAGAATCTAAAAATAAAACCCAATCATTCTTAGCTGAATCAAGACCCGTTTTTCTACTGAGGTTATTATAATAAGTAGGGATTTCTGTAACTCCTTCCCACCGTATATTTAATATTTTACATTTATTAAAACTATTTATTATATCTATTGATTTAGATAATAAATCATCATTTTCCTTTTCGCCATTGTAAAAATGATCGCATATAGTAACTATAATTTCATCACTAAACTTGTCACATTGTAATAGATTTATTTTTAAAAATTTTAAATCATTAGAGTTGTATTGTAAAACTGTTGATATCATATTAAGAATAAACGAATTTTTCAATAAAGCTTTTAGGGCATTTTAATAAATAAGCTGCATTGTCTTGAAAACCGAAAGAGATTAAATAATTATCTTCGTATTCAGCTAATCCTATACAGAACTCAACATCTGCATCCATAAAATGGAATTCAGGAGTAACTTTAACTATATCAAAATTTTTGTCCCACACTATAAAACGATGATAATAAACAGCATCTTTTCTTCCAGCTTCACTTTTAAATAAATCTACTTCGTGAGTTATAGCAAAGTAACCATCTTTAAAAGGTAAAATTTGAGATCCACCTCTTAAATCTCTAGGAAGATTTACAGATTTTCCAAATTTAAGAGTTTCAGAAAATCCAGTTTCAGTATCAAATTTAACTAACTCTGTTGGATTTGCCCACTTTACATAATGGAATGGCATATCCAAAATTGGCATCCAATTTTTTTCACAATAAGAATCAGGATTGGTTAATAATTCTATCCTTTTTCTACTTATTTCTTTAACTCCGTTTTCAAAAATTTCTATTTCAGATAATTCCATTCTCCCTTGACCGTTAGTGGTTGTATCTCTTCTAACTCCACTAATAAATAATTTATTATCCCATTCTATTAAACGAGCATCTTCTAATCCTACAAAGTCCCACAGAGGTTCGTATATATCGAATTCGCTTGTATCTATTTTAAAGAATTTTTCTATTTTAAATTTATTTGATAATTCACAATACCAATTCCAAGTTCTTAAGTGTACATCATTCTCAGGATGAATATAAGTCAATGGTCCATAAGGATGTTGAAATAATTTTTTCTCAGAATGATAGAACGTATAATTAACATGTCTAATTATAACTGTTATTTTTCCATCTTTTACCATTACAGATGGATTCATTAATCCTGTGCCATTTGTAAATTCTGAAGGTAAAATGAGAGGATATATATCTCCCCCATTATTCAAAATACATTTTACCAAATTTTTTTCCATAATTTAATATATTCAGATTTTATTTTCTTATTGTATTGTAATTACTTTTCACAAAGTCAACTGTTTCTTTAAGACCATCTCTTAAAGAAGTAAACTGAAAATTAGGCAAATATTTTTTAATTTTAGAATTATCACTAGGTTTTCTATATTGTCCATTAGGTTTAGATTCGTCCCATATAACTTTTCCATCGAATTCCATTAATTCAACTACTAAATTTACGACTTCTCTAATAGAAATTTCTTGGCTAGAAGATAAAATGATAGGTTCTTCTTCACTGTAATTTTCCAAAATCCATTCTGAAAGAAAAGCCACATCTCTACTAAATATAAATTCTCTTAATGGTTCACCGTTTCCCCAAATAGTTAATGGAGTATTGGTATTTTTAGCTATATAGCATTTATGAACTATACATGGGATCACATGGCCATTTATTAAATTAAAATTATCATTTGGGCCATAGATATTGCATGGGATTACACATTTATAATTAGTTCCGTATTGCTCTTTGTATGATTTAATTTGAATATCCAACATCCTTTTAGAATAGGCATAAGAGTCATTAGAAAAATGAGGAGGACCTAAATGTATTTTTTTTTCAGTCAAAGGATAAGATGTATCGTCTGGAAAAATGCAAGTTGATAAAAATGCTACTAAATTTTTGACTCCATGTTTAAAAGAAGAATTGATAACATTTGTATTCATCATAATATTCTCATAAAAAAAATCTCCTTTACTTGACATATTACTTAAAACTCCCCCAACTTTTGCTGCACAATGAATTAAATTATCTGGCTTCTCTTTTTCAAAAAACAAATCAACATCTTTTTGATTTATTAAATTTACATCTTTAGATGAAAGCTTAATGCATTTATCAGAAAACTCTGATCCAACTAGACCTGATCCACCTGTTATTACGGTTTTCATTTATTTTATTAATTTGTATTTTTTAAATTCTTCTAATATTAAAGGCATAGCTTTCTGATTTAAATGGATATGACAGCTATCCCAATCATCTAAATAATCAGGATTAGTTTTGCCATCCATGACCATATTATCAAAAATAGAAAGGATTCCAATCCCAGTCCCTATACTTAAAGATTTTAAGTATTTGTAAAAAATCTGTGTCCATTCATTTCTTTCTATACTTGTTCCAAAAGATGGTCCAGAAGTATAAGGTTTATAATCACTCCAAGATGCAATAGGAGACCAAACTAATAATTTGTATCCTAAATTATGATAATGCATTATCACATCCCAGTATCTATCAACACACTCTTTTATTACATCTTCTATAGAACGATTTTGAATTTCAGATTGTTTCTTAATATGAGCTCTGATATCTACCTCACCAAAACAAAAAGCAATCATATCTTCATTCTTATTTACTCTACTAAAAAGTATTTCATTAATAATTGAAATTTTATTTGATAAATTATAAGCTAAAGCTGGACCTATACGATATGAACGAAAAAAATCCAAAGCATCATCAGAAAGCTGAGGCCATATCGGCTGCATCTCTTCTCTTCCACTAAAAACAGATGAATGACTATCCCCTATACAATGTATCATATTTTTCCTTTAATCTTTTACAGAAATTTTTCTCATAGGTCCATCCATCTTCTCCACCTATGCCCCATTTATTTTTGTTACCATAAACAGTATTAAACATAATATGTACGCCAAATCCATTTTTAACAAAAACTATTTTTTTATCATTTTCCCTAATAAAGTTATTGAGAGATATCTCATCGTAACTATCGTTATTTATTAATGTCAAACTATTTTTCCAGTCTGAAGTCTTAATAAAAAAGAAACTATTTGTAAAATATGGGAGAGAAGATTCAAAAGAAGAGAAACTATATTCTTGTTTATTGAATAAAAGTTCTATATTATTTATTATATAATCATTAATTAAAACTTGAGCGTCATAATTTATTCTCAAAGGATGTATACCTTTTGTTTTCGTATCGAGATCTAACACTGCTTGATTGAAGAGTTTGAAATCCCATTTATCCGCAAGAATTGTAAACGAATTTAAAGGAGAGTAGTCCACCCCCCAAAGACCATTAGGCATTTCTTGTTTTAGAAAAAGATTAAAAATATTATCTTTAACAGATTCCTCTTTAATAAAATCATTTATAAAAAAATCACAAGGAATATTATTACTAAGAGTCGGAGATATTAAGAATTCAGAATCTAGTATTCCAATATTTTCTATTATAAAATTCCAAGTATGATCACTAATAAAACAATCTTCATCTAACTTGCAACTGTATTTAGTAGAGGCTTCCGTAGCTATATTTATTTTACACAAATAATTATCATTTCTATTCTCATCTATTTTATAAAGAGAAGTAGATATACCTAAATCTTCGATAGCTGAATCCCAGTCATAATCTCTAGAATAAAGAATATTAAGATGTATTTTTGATTTATTTTCATCTGAAATATTTTTTAATATATTTTTACTCAAATTGAAATACTCAGGTCTACTATGAGACAGATAATTAATAGTTAAAATTTTCATTTCATTAAATTAGATCTAACAAATTCTTTCATAGGGCAATGTTTAGAATACCCAACTCTTTTTATACTAAAGTACTTATCTGAATGCTTCTGAATAATTTGAGAAATATTTATTATCCAATTCCTTGGCATAGGATTTGATGGATCATATGTTCCAAAATGACTAGGAAATTGCCATTTTTGACCGGACATTAAAATTGAATAACCCGGATAAAAACTAATACAATCAGAGTTTGGGTACTTGTCTAGACATAAATCTATATTTTTTTTACTATTTAGCATAGATTTATTAGTTAAAATCATACATTCCCAATTAGATACCATAGGTTGTTCTAATTTTAAATCTAAATACAAATTCTTCCCATCCCATCTTCCGTAAGGTTGCGAAAGAGGAAATCCTACTACATCTTTCGAAGAATCTTTTCCCTGATATGACTGTTCCCAATTTTCTGTATTAAGAAATTGAGCATAATTACAGTCTTTTTCCAAAACAATTGGATTTATAAAATACTGATTAGCTGAAACTAAGCAGAAGTGATCGAAAGAATTGATTTCCTCTTCAGATAACGAATTTAAAACTTCAGTGAATGCTCCAAAAATAAAACTCGAATGATCGACTGGTCCAAGTTTATGCCTAGTTCTTATTTTCGGATGATTTAAAGTAGGGTGATTTACTATAAAATCGGAATTTTTATGAAAGAATAAAATGTTGTTTATTAAATCATCAATATCTTCATTTGTTTGCAAATCATTATGCGCAAAAATAATAAAACAGCATCTCATTGTCTGTAAGCAATAACTCTACAAATTTTTCCCTCTTCGTTAAAAGATATTGAATCTAAAACTTTTAACATATTTCCGTCTACATTAATTAGAATAGGACAAAAAAAGGTATCGAAGTTTTTATTAGTACTTTCTATTTGTTGAAAAATTTCGCCATAAAAAAATGTATTCCTATAAATTATAATTTTTTCACATTTACTAAATATTTCTTTATTAGCATTTAAGAAAGCTTCTTTCCCCTCTACTTCAATTTCCCAATCAATTAAACAAGCATCATCTGATAATAGTTCAGATAAAGCAGATAAGTCTTTATCAGAAAAAGCTGAAAAATAGTCATTTAGTTTTTTAAAATAGAATTGTTTTTCGAATTTCATATTAAGATTTGTTCTATTCTTTTTTGGATTGCTTGTTTGATATCTATGTATACATCCGGACCTAAGATTTGTTTTAATTTCTTAAAAGAAGGGTAAGAAAAAACATAATGACCGCATATTGAAATAGTTTCTAGTACATTATTATCTGGCTTAAAATCTTTGTCTACCCACTTTACCCATTTATTAGAATCTTTACAAATCTTAAAAAATTCGAATATATATAAATCGCCTCTTTCTTGTAACTTTTTAGCAATAATATCACTTTCTATTTTTCCAAATTCTGGAGCTATATTAATACAATCTAGACCAAGTTCAAATTTTTCCTTTATTAAATCAGAAGACAAATAATCTCCATTATGTTCTTTTGATATAAAATTAAATTTTTGACTAATTTTAATCATATCTTTTAATTGATCAGAAGAATATGAACCTATATTTTTATTAGCTTTTAAAGCTGTTCCAGATTGTATAACTAAATATTTTATATTACTAAAAACTTCTGGATTCAAATTATTTTTTAGATCCGAAACAAATTTATCTAATTCATCTACAGAAAATTTTCTAATAGCCTCTTCTGTACCTACTTCAAACTCAATATAGGGATTCCATATATAAGCTTGGTTGATCAAAGATATAGTTTCTTTAAGTCCTAAGTCGTAATCTGAATATTTTTTCCAAGGATCAATATGAATTAAATCTAAACTTAAGCAATCATTTTTTAAAGAATCTATTCCATCATCATCTACTTGACCTTGATATGGCCCCCCATGATCTCTAACTAAAGTAACTAATGATGTTTTACCTTTAACATAAGATGAAAAAGATTCTGTTGTATTCGCTAAACCATTATCTAAGAAGTCAACGTAGCCACCCGAAAAGTCAATTTGCCTTCTTGAAGGAATTAAACCTAAAGGAGTATTGTAGATATTAGCATAATCAATAACTGAATCAATAACGCTTTTGCTAACTGGACCTATAAACAATTTCGGTTGCATAAAAATAGAGATTTGTGTAAATTATAAATACCAAAATAGTATAAAAATTCTCCCATCTTAAATTCATGCAAAGGAGACATGTTTAACCAAATTATAGCAGTCAATACATTTATTTTTTTTAAATCAAAACCATTAGATATTACCCATTCATTAAAGAACTCTTTGCAATTTATTAAACGCTCACTTCTTAAAATATCGCATTCAATTACATCGTCTCGAACATTTACATGAAACAACTCTTTAAAAAGAATATCGTGATTTAATATAAGATTATGATTTAATTTTGCTAAATCGTAATATATATCACCATTTAATATAGAACCTCCGAAATCTTGTCTCCAATCAAGCAGAACAAATTCACCATTGTCATAAATAATATTATCAAGAATAAAATCCCCGTGGAATCTAAATACAGAATCTGTACATAACCAATCTATATCTATACTTTCTAAGATAGATTTTAAACTAGGGATTTCTCTACCATTAATGATTAATTTTTTATCGAATATTTTATTATTAGATTGGAAAGTCGAAACTCTTTTTTGAGTTTTATCGAAATAAAAATCATAACAAATCTTTTTAAAATCTTGATCTACGCCTTTACTTTTCCATAAATTGTTTTTACTCCATTTCAAAAAGTCAGAAAAAATATTAGTATTAACACAAGATGCTAACAACTCACCTTTAGCGTATTCATATTTATAAAAATTCTTTGAACTAGATATAATTGAAGGCGTTACATCTTTCAACTCAAGCGCTCTAGCCACTCTATTAGCACAAATATTTTCATTATTAAAGAATTTTATAACGAAATCTTGAAATATAAAAATAGATTCATCATCTTTGTCAAGTAAATGAAATTTATCTGATATTACTTCTCTTGATTTTTTTAACTCAAAAGAATTACCTGTGTCTAACCATTCTGGAAAAATAATATTATTCCAGTTTACATTCATTCTATTAATAGCATGACAGTCGCTTAAAGAAGAATCTAAAGGATTTTCATTGTATATATCCTCTAAATTTTTCCAAAACAATTCATAAGATGAAATACCAGCTAATCCTATGTAAGCAAGATTAGAAACTAAACTACCCTTATCATATATAAATCCATTTTTCCCAATAGTTCTATACTCAGAACAATTTTCTTTCTCACAAATACCTAACCAATCACTTTTAAATTTTTCATCAGAAAAATCAAAAGAATCTTTACTGACTATAGTATCAGAAGAATGGAATATAAACTTGCATTGCAAATGCTCTTTAGCTTTTAATAAAGAATAAGCTAAACTAGATCCATCTCCATAGTATTTATCAACTTCAACGAATGTTATTTTTCTTTTAGGATACGCCAATTCTACAAATTGTTTTACATAATCACCGAAATAACCAAGAGTTATAACTATTTCAGTATCTTCAGGATAACTTTCTATAATGTAAGAGAGAGTAGGTTTTTTGCCTACCCTAATAAGAGACTTATTAGTATATTTAGTTAAATTGCCAAGACGAGATCCTATACCACTCGTAGTGATTAATACTTTAAACTCTTCCATAACTATCTTCGAGTCTGATTACATCGTCCAAATGATTTGTAGAACATTCGATATATAAAGAATTTTCTATACCTTCGCATCTATGAATCATAAAAGGAGGTAGAACAAAGAAAGCTCCGGGCTTTAAAACTATATCTTTCAAAGATTCTTGAGTCTCTCCATACGAAAATTTAAGCAAACCATTTACCACAAAAAAAGTTTCATGTTTATGTTCATGATACTGTAAGCTACAACTATGCCCGGCCTTCATAAAAAGCTCTTTGACAACATAATTATCATTTACTTCTAGCCATCTTTCATAACCCCAAGGTTTTTGAATGTAAGAAATCTCAGTCATACTATATGTACACTTCAGATATTCCCTCGTTTCGTTTCAAACTTAACGAAATTGCAGTTTCATCATCGCTATCTGGTTTTTTATCATTTATTAAAATTCTTGTACCTCCTCCTATACCCATAATCAACTGGTCATAATAAATCCCCTTTTCTGTCAACTGTTCTTCTGTTCTTTTTCGAGTGCTCTCTCTTCTACCTGTCGTCAGAATAATATTATAGCCCTTCCTATCCCATTCTGAGAGCTTTTCGAGAGTTCCGGGTAGTAATTGAAGGCTTTCAGTAAACTGTTTCTCTATCGAGCCTAGATGAGAAACTAGCGTTCCATCAATATCAAGGAAAATTGTTTTAGGTCTTGTCATATTATTAGTTTGTATAAATTTTTTTAAGATTCTCGGATCTATATTTTGGCCAATATACACTTACATCTTTATCGTAAAAAATACCCTCTTGACTCTTAATATTAAAATTTATAGATTTTTTTTGATTTTTATAAAATGTATAAATTAAAGCTTCTGGGATTAAATTTTGTTTCAAATAATCTTCTTTAACTAAAAAATTATAATATTTCGAAAGTAACTTCATTAAAGAATAATCTCCTTGTATGAATCTGTCTTCAGCTACAGGAGGATCATAATCGTAAGATCTAACTAAAATAATTTCATTCAATTGCGGAATTAATAATTTTTTAATATTTAAAAATTTAACTAAGTCTAATCTTGTTAATATAATCATATCATATTTTTCAGATTTTTTTACTAAATTTATTGATTTAGAAATATTATCTGCCATAGAAAGAATTCTAGCAGAAATTAAATCGTGAGAATTAGTTATAGGATAATTATATTTTTTACAAATTTTTTTATATTTTTCTAAGTTATATTTGTGAATAATGAATTTAATTTTACACTCTGGCAAATCAAAATTAATATTTGCATTAATAGGTATAGTTTGTAAAGATATTTCATCTATTAAATTAGGAATGCTATAATAGAAGTCAACAGTTTGAATATTATGCTCTTTCATTTTTTCATAAAAGATATGAACATTTTGTAAATTGTCCAAAGATCTCAATAAACCATAAAAACATACCGCTACTTTCATTTAAATATAATCTGTTTATTTGATCTTTTTTTTAAAAACCGCATTTTGTCTGCCGTCTGCCCTTTTGATATAATAATCAATGTAATATTGTTCTAAATTTGTATGAAAACTTTGACTCGGTAGCTTATCAGATATTCCAAGTTCCGTCATTGCTTCTAGAGAAAAACAAAATCCTCCATTCAACAAATGTAAAACTAAAAGGGCGTGAGGGTCTGGATTATAGTTATTAAAAATTCCATTAGCTCTAATTTCCGTTTCTAGGTCAGGTATATTATTATACAAGTCTGCATAATGATCCATTAACTCGGAATTAGATATGCAAACCCAATCTCCAAACCAGCCATCATCGTGTGTTAAAGTATATGTATTAACATTTATATCGTCTAAATTAAATTTTGAATTTATTATTAAATCTGGTCTAGTAGATAAAACTATATCAAACTTTATATTATTCTTTTCTTCAAAAATAGACTTGCTCACATTGGAGCAGTATATTATCTTGTACTGAGAGTGAGTTCTATCTAAAAAAATATCAAACTCATTAATGCCAACAATAATATCCTCTTTTACTTCTTTAATTAATTGAGCGTCTGTCCTGACATTTTTGTAAGGAGTGTTATCATGGTCCCAATCTAAAAAAGACCAAGTTTGCAAGAAAAAGTAAAAATCGTAATTATGATTTTTATTTACTAAAAAGTTTTCTAAATTTTTAATACATAAATTTAAAACTTCATAATTTCTTATATGTCCTCTTAGCAGTATAGCTACTTTTTTTTTCATTGTTTAATCTCTTTGTTAAACCATTCTTGTTCTAAATTATATACCTCTTCAGAAGAAAGATACCCGGTTTCGTGAGACGTATTTATAATACCAGTTTTGTACAAGGGAAAACTTCTTTTGACTAAAACCGTGAGACCATATCTTAAACACCCTCCACCATAGGGCAAATTAATAATATCAAAAGTACCATCATTTAATTCTGTATATAAATCAATTACGAACTTTCTACAACCAACATGAGAATAAGTATCATGAAAAACAATAATACCTTCCTCTGTTAAGTATTTATAAACTTTATTAAAATCATTTTTGATCCCATTATAAGAATGGTCTCCATCAATAAAAGCAAAGTCTATCTTACCCCCAGTATCTTTAAATAGAATATCTTCAAATTCTTGAGATGTAGTATCTATTTTAGTTAATTTAAAATTTTTATCATCATGTCCTGATTCTATAAGCTTCCTATCTATATTTTCTTTAGTTGTATTGACTTTATTCGGACCTATGTAAGCTCCTATTTCATCCCAAAAATCATATCCATAAAAAAAACCAGAATTTACCTTAGCAACAGAAGCTAAATGAATAGATGTATTTCCATATTGCACTCCTATTTCTACTATAGTTTTAGAATTTGATAACAGAGCTAATTGTTCTATAAATATAGAATAATTGTAATCATTATTAATTGTTTTTAACATATTATTTTCTTTTAGCTAAAAGTTTTTCTATAGGAGACATCCAACTTGAATCATAATTTTCAATAAACTGTGGATAACCTCTACTTAAATAATCGCCAATCAACGAATTATCAACTATACTATACCCTTCGTTTTCAAAAAAAATTCCATAAGCTCCCTCCATTGAATAAGCTGCAATTCCGACTTTAGATAAAGAATATTCACTATAAGTTGGTATTATTTTATCAACACCTTTCTCTTTAAAAATTTTCATTATCTTATTTTTTACAAAGAATATTGGACCTTGAATTGCAAATCCAGAGTATGGAATTTTATAAGGTGTTTCTGATAAAATTGCATCAGTACTTAAACTATTATTGTCGCCATTAGAAAAAGGGAAGTAAGCGAAATTTGTAAAATCTTTTTCTTTCAAAAAATCTAAATTATTTTTCACTCTCATTGAGTCATGCAGGAAATAATAAAAATCTTCATCTGGAAATGCATTGTAAGCTATCCAATATGCTCCTACATGGTAATTTTCATTTTTAACATCTAAAATTTGAATATTTTTATACAGACTTTGAAGTTCAAAATATGATTTATCTTCACTATTACTATCAATTATTACTATTTTTTCATCCTCATGAAATTTTCTAATATCATCGACTAATTGATAAATAAAATTTTTTTCTTTTTGAAATTTGCAAGGTATAACAAACATTTATTTAAGAATTTTTACTATTTTTTGCTCGTCTCTGTCCGTAAGATAATGATCAATAAATTCATATTGTCTATTAAAATCTTTTACCCATTCATAAAAACACTTCTGTTCATGATTCCCATGTTGAGATCCACTTCCATTAAAAACCCACTCATCAAAAACAATTATAGTATTCGGAACTATGAAGTCATTGAGTTTATATAAAACAGTTTTTGTAGACGAATATAAATCACAATCAACATGCAGAATCCCTATAGGTTTTGCAATTTTAATATAATTACCTATGGTCTCTTCAAACCAACCCTTAAAGAAGGTAATTCCTTCTATTTTAGGAACATCACCTTTTGTAGAAAAATAACCCTTACGACAAACTCCATGTCCAGCTATACTCCCATCTTCACAAGCCCAATCCTCTGGTAAGCCTTCGAAAGAATCAAAACCAAAAATTTTAAAGGATTCGTCAAGATTTTTTCTTAATATAGAAATTGTTCTCCCTTTAAAAACTCCAAATTCTAACACATCTTTTAAATTATTATCTATTAATTTTAATGCTTTTTCTAAATGAGTCATATTATAATTTTTCTAAGATTGATGTTATATGTTTTTTATCTTCGTTCAGGTCAAATATTCTTATACTTTTTAAGTTATCTTTGATATATTTTATATCTCCTTCATTTATAAAAGGAGTAATAAGCTCTCCATTGACTTCCATTTTCTTTAGAACATTGTAGGCTGTTTCAGGGGAATCCTCGCAGAGACCTAACGGAGATAGCCAGTCTTTCATAAAAGATGTGTGCAAATCTTCAACAATATAAATTCCTTTATTTTTTAAGAATTTAAAAAGATAGCCGAGAGTTATCTGTTGATGAGTAGGAACATGTCCTCCATCATCTATAATTAGATCAAAATCACCTCCAACATCCTTGATAAGATTGTTAAGATCATTATCAATAGCTTGATTACCAAGTCTTGTTACTATCCTCTGCTCAGAGAACAATTGACGAGCTTGAACATCCATACCATATACAGTAGCATTTGGGAAGAAATCTCTCCACATTCTTAACGAGAATCCATCATCTATCCCTATTTCTAAAACTTTTTTAATATCAAATCTTTTATAATTTAAAAAATCATCATATATCTCACTGAATCCATGATGAGGGTATTTTGTAGTACCCTTGTCTGTTCCATAAGAATTAGCTATTTGCGTAAGTAATTTCATATTTTAATAAGTCAAAGAAATTCCTGTATCCTGAACCATCGTCAAATTATTGTCATTCCACTCTTCGAAATCCCATTTAATAGTATTTAAGTCATTAAAAAAACGTCTTACTTCTCTAAGTCTATAATCCCAAACATTATCTACTACAATTAATGTTTCTGAATGTGAAATTTTCAAAGCGTGTTGCCAATCTTTCATAGCTCCTTCATAAGAATGATCTCCATCAATAAAAATTAAATCAAATCCCCCATCTGGGGCAATACTCTTTAAGATCTCTGAATTTTTATTAAAAAGTTCTTCATTAGAATAATTTACGAAGTTTTTGTACACTATTCCGGGATCAGTCATTTTCCATTCATCGTAGTCAGTTTTATATGGGTACCAATAATTAGGCTTAATTCTTTTAGGTAAGTTATTTGTAGTTCCATATCCGTCATACCCTCCTTTCTTAATATCAAAAGAATGAATTACACCTTCATCTTCCGATAAGTAAGTATCCATTGCCTCTGACATGGCCTTTGTGCTATCAAAATGATATGAACCTATCTCTAAAATATTTTTAGGCTTAATCATTCTAACCAATGTATTCATACAAGCCCTACAATGAGTTGAACAACCATGATATTTTGTTCCCTGTAAAATTCCGTTCTCTGGACCTCTATCTATATAGAAATCTTTGAAATTATTTTTTATATATTCTATTTTATTCATGCTCATTGTTTCTTATAATTTTCTAAAAAATAATTAAGATCTTCAGGAGTTCCAAGGCCCCACATATTTTCAGCATGGAATGTCATTACTTTCTTTTTGTCTTCAATTGCTTGATTAAAAACAGGGCAAACATAAAATTCTTTATTAACACGAATATCTTTTTTAATCATTCGTTCTGCATATTTTACAAAATCTGAACCATTTTTCCAAAAATAATAACCTATCGTAGCTTTATCCGAAATTGGATTTTTTTCAGCTACTTCTGTAACTAATCCATTCTCATCGACTTTAGCATAACTCCATTTTGGATGAGTACTACTAAATGTAACGATACCCCCATCAGAATTGGTTTCCTGCATCTTATACATAAATTCGCTAGAATTCCAATCTACATATTGATCAGAATTAGCAAAAAATAATGGATTATCATTATTGATTAATTCTTTAGCTATTAAAGCTGTACATGCGGCCCCTTCTGTTAAACCATCCACTTCTAATACTCGACAGTTTGGTGTGATTAAATTTAATAATGAATCTAGATTATACTTTTCTCTATGAGACTTTTGAACAATATAAATATAATTAGCTTCTATATTCAAAGCTTCTATAACAACTTGAATCATGGGTTTTCCGTTTACCTCGACTAAAGGTTTTGGGAAAGTATACCCCGCTTTTTCAAAGCGAGAACCTGCTCCAGCCATTGGAATTAAAACATTTAGCTTATTATCTACCCATTTAGGAATCATAGGTTTAGAGTTTGTATTAATAGATTTTATTTTAGAGAAAACATTTTCAGATACCACTTCTGAAGAATCCCTTACTCTAAGTACATGAGATTGACTTCTTTGTGCCGCTAATAATCCATAAGGAGAGTCTTCTACAATCAATGTTTCTTCACTTAGACATTCGGCTTCCGAAATAGCTTTCCAATACATTTCTGGATGAGGTTTACTATTTTTTACATCCTCATTAGATAATACAAAATCAAAATAATTAATAATTTGCAATCTTTTTAATACAGTCAAAATTGTTTTTTTAATAGAATTTGAACAACAAGCTATTTTATATTTATTATCCGATAATTTTTTTATAAGATTTAAAATATTTTCATTCACTTCTATTCTCTGTAAATGCTCTATAGTATATCTTTGCTTATTTTCCCATATACTATGATGAGAACTCTCTGGCAATCCTTTGTACTGGGTTAGCATAGAAAGTTTTTGACTTGTTTTTAAACCATCATATAAACTTATATGCTCAGATTCTAGTATAACAAATTCTTCTCCAACTTCTCGAAGAGCACGATTTAAAGATTCAAAATGAATTTTTTTTATATCTACTAAAACTCCATCTAAATCAAATATTACTAATTTTATCATTTTAACGAATCTTTCATATCCAAATAATTGCCGAGTTATTGACCATTAAATTAAAGATATAGTTTCTATACATTAAGAAAGTGCAATAATTTTATTTAGAGTTTCCTTTGAAGTTTCTTCAAATACCCTATCTTTTCCGGCTTTTGTAATAATAACCTCGGAATGAGGATTCATTGAAAATTTATATTTTTCTCTAACCTGTTTAGACCAAATCACATCTTCGCCTTCTCCCCAACTAAGCCTTTCATCTAAAGGAAATTCTAACATAATATTTTTTTTGACTATAAAATATCCTCCAGAAATATACATGAATTTTGTTAAATGAGAAATATTGTAAGGAATCAAACATTCTCTTCCCACAACACCGTCCATCCAGTTTCCATTATGAGGCCAAATACACCAGTCTCTAAATCGAGAGCCATCTGTATTAATTATTTTATCCATTCTAATTTCAAAGTCATTACCTCGACATAGTTGGCCTTGATACCATTTTTCACCTAAAATAAAATAATCATGCATAAATACAAGATTATCATACTGAGCAGTTTTGACTATTAAATTTTTCTTTCTAGTTATCCAAGCCGATTTTCTACTTTCATCAAAAATAATAGATTTTACATTTTTTCGATTATACTCATGAGGTCCAACTACAATTATTTCATATCCTTTTATACCCTGAGATTCAATAGAATCAAAAATCATTTCCATTCTGTCGTCTGAATGGCCATCTGTAATAATCCCAAAAGTAAAATTCATATATATTTAGATAAAAATTCTGAAAATATGTAGTCGTCTATTAATTTATACCCGGCAATAAGCTCGAAGTTTCTTTTAACGCTTTCAATTTTTGAAAAATATAAATCAGGATTTAAATCTTCTATATCTATATCATCTAAAAATAAAATACCATTCGAATCAAAATGATCGCTGATTTCCCTTGTGCCTTTGTAAATAGGAATGGTTCCAGTAGCAAAACAATCTAAAATTTTTTCTGTAAAGTATGTATCATATGTAGCATTTTCTATAGCAATTGAAAACATATAATCTTTAAGCCCCTCCTCTTTTTCTTCTATCTCTCTAAATCCTCTTCCATATACATCTATTTTATCTTTATTTTTCTCGGCGAAATTTACCCTATATTTCTGTTGTTCTGTCCAGACTTTATTAGATGTAATCATAGAAATTAATCTAGATTTATCATAAATTTTAGGATTTTTTATCCATGAATTTGTAGTGTAAACTTTATGGAATTTATTGCTTAAAGAAGATATTTCATCACTATAAGTAAATACATCTTCAAAAGTATCTTCTATAAGTTTTATATTATTTTTAACTATTTCTATAGCTCCTCCATTAAATTCGGGAGACTCTAATAACCACAGGAATTTAATTTTATCACAATTTTCATTTACAGCTATAGATAAATCAGAGTCTACATAAACAGAAACTTTAGAATTTTTTGTTTCATAATCCCATTCAAATAATTCGGGAGTGCAATTATGACAAGATGAATTCCCATGAGAAAAACATTTTGATATCATATTAATCTTATTCATATTTTTATTCATCTGAAGCTTTTAAAAAACCATTACTATAAAAAACAGGGACTTTTATAAAACTATCTAAATATATTTCATCCATATCTGGTCCTTTAGGTCCAGTCCATAAACTAGGAACTATAACTTTTTTACTTACATTTCTATTTAAAAAAGAGCCCCACCAAGAAAATGTAGAGTTTGATATAATATTATTCCCACATAGACTCATCATCCATAACTCCTCATAATCTTCTAAATCTTCAACTACTGTAAAATTGCTATTATTAAAATTTTCTTTAGCCCAAGCTTTATCATCTGAGAAAACGAAAACTTTACTGTAATCTCCTATTGTCTCAATAGCTTTATTTATATAAGAAATATCTACGATAGGAAGGATATCTGATATAGTTAGATAGTCTCCTCTTCTTATATGAATAGATAGAGTCCCATTACAAGATAAATCTGGATAGCTTTGATATACTTTATTAAAGAAATCAGAAGAAGGTGAAAACATTCTCTTTATATCACTTTCAATTTCTTTAAAATACTTAACACTTTGAAAATATCCATTCAGTACTAAAGAATTAGCGTATTCATCTTCAGTCATTGAAAAATCAATATTCCTAAAAATATTATTAGTATACTTAGAAGGCTGAAATGCTTGCATAGGGGTGTATGCTTGTGGCATAAATTTGTATTCAATCCCATATTTTCTAGATTCAGATATTACATTTGAAATCTGAAACATTTGATTTCCCAAACCACCTTGAAGAAAAGAAGTTATCATTTTAATATATTAAGAATATAAATTATTAATTGCAGTTTTATGTCTGTTTTCCAAATCTGAATAATCAGTTATACGATTTTCAATAGAAGAAAAACCCGGACTTTGACTACATAACATTTCTTTACTAATAAAACATGAATTATTAAAACAAAAATATTTAGCTAAAAAAATATCAAATATTTTATAAGAATGCATCTCTTCAATAAAAATAGACTCATTCGGAAAAATTTCTAATATTTTCAAAATACCTTTTCTTGAAAAAGAGATAGCATGACAACAGTAAGCACTGTTCAACTTAAAAAGATTATCAGAAAACTTTTCTATAGGATAGATTGTGTAGTCATACATTATATTAGCACCTAAATAAAATATATCCCAGTCTAAAGGCAGACTATCTATAGATTGCTTTAAAAATAAATTTGTACTCTCTTTATCATAAATAAATTCAAAATCATCTTCAAAAATTAAAACTGAATTAAAGTTTTTCGCATAAGCATCTTTAATTACTCTATAAAAAGATAACGAACACCCCAATTGAGATTTATCTTTTTCTGATAAAAAAGTATAATCATTATCATTTATTTTTACGCCATTAAATTTTTCGAAATTATCAATCCCATAATTATTAAAATTTATTAAAGAATTTTCAAATCTATCTTTTCTTTCTTCAAGATTTATAAGATATATTTTTTCAAAGAAAGAGAATGCATTCATAAAATAGATTTAAAATATTCAAATCGGTTGGACATTAAATTTGTATAATCGAAAAATGCATTTTCTATAGATGAAAAAGCAGGCTCTTGCAAACATAAAATATCTTTCCATACAAAACATTTGTTAGAAACTTGAAAATCTTTTGCAAAAAAAACATCTATGGCTTCATAATTTTTCATTAAATTTTCTAACCAATCTCCTTTACCTTCAAAAAAATTTAAAATTTTATTTAATGCTTCTTTAGAAAAACAAACGCTATGTAAAGCATACCCACTATTTAATTTAAGTAAATTTTCAGAATATTTTTCGATAGGGTTTGACATTATCTCATTCATTACATTCGCGCCTAAATAAAACATATCCCAATTCTCTGGCATTTCCTTAAAAGCTCTATCTAAATTATTTATAATTTCATCTTTAGATACAGTAAAATCAAAATCATCTTCTAAAACTAAAATTTTTTCATAACTATTTTTAGAAGCATCTTTAAATACATTATAAAAAGAAGCCGCGCAACCTATTTGACCTAATTTTTTAGAACTTAAATTGCCATTTACTTTAACACCATCAAATCTTACATAATTAGTAATCCCATACTCTTTAAATTTTTCCTCGCACAGATCCCATCTATCTTTTCTCTCTTCAAGATTAATACAATAGACCTTATCAAAAAAACTACATATACTTCTCATTTAGTTTTCAAATATTGAAACAGTTTTATCTTTTGATTCTCTAAGGAAATTTATTAATTCCAATCCTCTTAAACTGCACCAGCTTTCTAAAAGATATGCTATGTTTTGATTTCCTATTACATCTGTATTAAGACAATTAGCTTCAATACAAACCCTAGAAAGAGTTTCAAAAACTTTAGGGAAAAATACAAAATTTCTAGAGGAAGCTAAAATTTCACAGAATTTTTTATGCTCTGTATTATGATTTATTCCTATATAATTATAATTATTCTTTAAACAAAAATCTTTTGCTCCTTTTGCATTTTTTTGTTCATATAAATGATCCATAAAACATGCATCATATTTTTTATCTATATTTTGCAAAGACTCTAGATTAATCAAATTTTCTTCTGACCAAAGATTGACACTAGATTCCACATTGCTTAATTCTAAATTTAGCTCAATTATTTTTTTGTGAGTTGAGCTTTGTGCTACTATTTTGTAGGAATTCTTATATAAATTATAATTAGCAATTTCGCTTTTAGGAGCTATGAAGTTTTCATATATACTTGGATCTCGACTCTTTAAAAATTTATGATCATGCTCATATATAATATATTTTTTATTTTTTAGAGCATTTACAGACCCAGAAGGTAATCCTCCAAAATTACCAATAATAAAAATATCAGAATCGCAATTAGAAATATAATCAGGAGAACAAAAAAATGAGTAAACTCTTTCTACTGAATGACCTTTTTTTGAAAGACATTCAATAAGTTCTTTATTACAAGTTTCTCCTCCTCCTGAAAAACCATCTTCATAAAATTCATCTGATATAAATGTATATTTCATATTTACAGTTTAAATATTTTACTCTGCATTGTCTAATAATTGAGTTTCTAATCCTAAGAATTTAAGATCCTTGAGCTTGTAAGCCTCCCATTTAAAAGGAACTTGTCGAGAAACAACTACGCCTTCCATTGGGAGCTCAGTAGAACATAAAGGATCTACTTTATCTAGATACTCAAATTCTAATCTCTTTAAGAAAGTTTTACCCCATTCAGAAGAGTCAAAAGGAATATCAAATAAATCCTTGGCTTTTCCATAGTAGTAAGTTTCTGGAGTTTTTAACTGCTTCTTCTTACAATAAGCTTGAATTTGTTCATGAGAAAAAGAAATAACTTCTCCATCCTGATTAGTATAATCAATTCTAAATACTAGGAAATCTCTTTGCCCTTTAAGAATCCCATAATCATATGGAGTTTGAATCATTGACTGCCCATTTACCCAGCCAATTACCTCTCCATAAACAGAGATGCCCTTGTCCAGCTTTGGATAAACTTCATCAGCAACAGACTTCCAAATGTCCTCTTTGTAAAAACCTTTTGAAACTCCAATTGCAATATCTTTATTTTTGATTACATTTCTAGAAGCATACAGCATCCCATATTCTTCTTCTGGAACTTTGAATCCCAGAAGTTTAACAAGCTTTTCTAAGAGAGAAAGACGGCGCTTGATTAAAACATTAGCTACGACACCATTGCTTCCATGATATTTATTTGTAATAGAAATATAATCTTCAGGATTAATCTTATAGATTTCTTTTCTCAAATTTTCTGTATCAGAATGGAGTCTAAATTGATTTTCTACTAATCTTTCAAATTTTTTAACTTTTGTTTTCGTAGATGGCGAACTGCTTTCTTGAATAGGCGGCTCATATTTAGAAATAAATAATTCACCACAAATGGTATCAAAAGAAATATTCTCTTCAATATCTTTTAAGAACACTCCGTATTCACTAGAAACAAATTCAGAAAATCTTTGGAAAGAGATAATATAACCATTAGAATATTCCCCTCTCAATTTTATCATTTTGACTCTGCCTTTAGCATCAAAAAATCCTTTGACAGTTTTGTCCTGATTTAAAAGAGGATCTCTAAAAGAATTACTCCAAGATAAAAACTTGGAAGAAATTTGACTTTCGACAGGGCAATATACATAAATATCACCGACTTTAGAAGTTAAGTCAGTAACGACTATTGAATTCTGTATCTCTGCCAATTGCAATTTATCAGCATTTGGGTGAGGGTAAACAGAATCCAATTTTAAAATTTGAGCTAAATAATTTGAATTATAATCTTTAGAAGTAGAGAGTGTCATAATTAAATATACAAAAATTTTTTAATCTGTCAACTAAATTTGAACCATTTTTATGTCGAACTTGTGAGCTATTTCAAAAGACTTTTCACCTTTTTCATAAAAATCTCTAAAAAATACTTGTTTTATTCCATACATTGCAATGTCCATAATACAGTTTTCACAAGGAGACAATGTAACCGCTATCAGTTTCCCTTCTCCCGGCTTACAATATCTCAATGCTGACCTCTCAGCATGAGAAACGAATGGTCTGCGACCGTCCCTACAAGACCAATCTATATCGTGTCCCGGTATAGAGCCATTGTAACCTAATCCAGCTACACTATTGTCATGTCTTAAAATACAAGCTCCACATTTTACATATGGGTCTTCAGATCTTGAAGATGCTGTTTCGGCTAATTTTAAAGCATATTCTTCCCAAAGTATTCTACTCATTTTTTTTATTCAAAAAGGTTTTCATCTTCTTCTTCTTCCCCATCTTCATCTGAGTCCTCTTGAAGAAAAGTAATTGTATCTTCGAAAGAAACTTCTTTAAGAGAATCAGATATATCACTTATCTCTTTACATTTTTCAGAGAAATGAAGGGATGCTAAAGATAGAATTAAATTACAGCTGAATAAAGTTTCTTTTTCATCCATCCCTTCTAAAGCTGAATGATTAAGAATATTATGCCAATTAACAAATGCTATTGTAGATATTTTTTCCGCAGTATTAGGGAAAACTTTCTCTATAAGCTCTAAGACATTTTCTACTGCATTTTTATTTTCAGACATATATTAATCTATTATACCGTTTATAAGTTTTCTTTTTGCTCTGAACTTCATAGATCTAGAACCTTCTCCTTTTGTTAAACAATTAAAATGGTTCTTGCTTAAGCTTTTCAAGGAATTTAAAATATCTAAACCTTCTAAATCAGAAAAGGATTGATCTTTAGAATTTGAAACATATTTATAAGATACTTTTTTTCTTTTTATGAAGTTTTGTATTCTATTATTAATGCAGACAGAACAGAATGTTAAAAATTTAGTTTTATTATCAGGATTAAAAGCGTAGATAGCCGAAATTATAGCATCATGAGATTCAGACAATAGATCCTCTGTATATCCAAAATTTTTATACTTATTGCAGACTATAGTATTAGCAAGTTTATAAGACTGCTCAAGTATATCCTTACCCATAGAGTAATCTCCTGTTAAACAAAAGTTTTTTACCTTTTCTTCTAGAATCATTTTACTGAAAATTGAGAGTTAAATATAGGAATACATCCACAAAAAATTTGGTTTTTGAAAGACTCTCTAATAATAGAGAATTGACTTAACCCTTCAATTAGTTTATTTTTGCTACCTCTTAAAATTTTAGGGAGAATCAATAAAGGATTTTCAGAGAAAAGTCTATCTACTCCGGGCAATTTAAGATCATAACAAATCTTTAAAAGATTACCCATGTAAGGATGAAGTCTAAAATCTTGAACAGAAACATTCTCTTGAACTATCTCGAATCCTTCTTTAGTCATTTTTAATTTAGACATTTCAGCTTCCAAAGAGGAGTACATATTAATAATTTCCCAATCTATTAATGTGAAATTTTCACTTTCAATTTTATCAGAAGATAATACAGAAAGAAAAACATTCAAAGAATCATCTTGAGGAGGCATATTACCGAAATTAACTAAGCCATGAGAGATATCTTTTAGAGGCTTATGAGATAAAACTACTATTTCAGTATTGCTTTTTTGAATAAATTCTCTTAAATTTTCTTCTTTTTGATGTGGGTAAAAAGTAGTAAGAATCATTATTTATTATATTTAGATTTTAATATAGCAATGAAACTCATAGCCGCTGCTGGGTCAACTCTATCGACTGTAGTCCATTTAGGGTTCCAATCAAAACCTTCTACAGTAGCTAATTCTTTCAAAGAGTGTACATCCATGGAATACTTGTCTAAATGTTGAGACAATAGAGATTGTATTTTTACAGTCTGAGCTTCAGCTCTTACGTCTTCTTGCTTCATCTCGTCTTGGCCCAAGGATATAATACCTAAAGAATGCCTCACAGCTCTGATAAAAGCTCTATTTTCAGCAATTGTTTCTAAAAATTTAGAAAACTTTTCATCAGTATTTGAAGTGGAAGCATTTGCTGTAGCACCGACTGTCATTTCCAAAGGGCTTTCTATATTCGGTATCCACTTAATCACAACCTTCATTGTAACACTATCACCAGAAGAAGAGACTGGGATAGGATCAATCATAGAATATCCTCTAATCGAAGCCAACTCTCTGAACCCTGCCAATTTAATCACAAGATCTTCCTCTGGGGATTCATCTATTAATCTATCAAGATCTTCTTGACTTAAATCTTCCAATGGAATTGCTCTAGCAGCAAAATTATACTTGTTCAATACAATGTGCTCTCTTGGAATAAGTTTCCTCCAATCTATAAGTCCATTAGACTTTAGTGGATAATTAACATTATTTAAAAGACCTGCTTCGTTTCTCAATGGTTTAAAAACACCGTCTTCCGGTTGAACAAATAAAAGAGGAGAATCTAAACCTGTTTTTGCAGGTGCAATAACTCTTTTCTTAGAAGACTTTTTTACAGTTTCCTCTTGAGAATCTTTAATATCAGAATGATTACTAGACTTAAGCATAAATTCTACTGTAGTTTGTTGTAAATTTTTATAACATTCAAGATATCTTCGAAAGAAGTATCTGGACTGTCGTTGAACTCAGCAACAAAAAAACTTTTACCAGTATATAATCCGATAGCTTTTGATAATTTAGACATTACCTTTGAACGAGATTGAGATTCAGGTTCTGAAAAATAAGTAACTGCTCCATGGAGAGAGAAACAAATAGGTTCTTTTGTATCCTCTTTCCATTTCCTAGTAAATGAGAAATTAGAGCCATCTTTATTTAGAGCTCTACCATTTTGCAGCCACTTGTTTTTATTAGTGAATATTTTATTTAGATTCATTTTTAAATATTAAAGTATAATCTTTGTTCTCCAAGAAATCTTCATCATTCATAAAGCTTTCTTTTAGTTCTATAGGAAAAGATTTAAAGTCTAAATCATTTTTGTAATGATAAATAGATGCATATGTTTTTCCGTGAGCTATGTAAACTCTATTTGATTTAAATAACATAGCATCTTTTTCTAGTATGTCAAGAGGTTTTTCTTTTGATTTCTTATATATAGTACATATGCCTAGAGTCTCAAGCCTTAACTGATTTAATAAATCATCGTTGCAACAGATAACAAGTAAATTTATAAGATTCGAAACACAGCTTTTAATAAAATCTACATCAAAACTTTCGTCACAAAAATAAACAATAGATTTTATATTTTTAATGTTTAAAGAATTTAAATCTAAAGGCTTTTTAGTGCTTATATCCGCTTTTGTTATATTTAAGATAGGAACAAGACACTCTTGATTATCAAAAATATCAAGACGTATATTAAAAGCTGTATTAACTAACTCTCTAGGAAAAAATCCGTCAGGAATAAAATTTAAAAATCTAGGACCATATTTTTCTCCAATATATAATGTTTTATAATTTACAGAATCTTGTATACCTATTTTATTTAAAATTGCATTAGCTATTATTTCCGGCTTTATAGTATTTATAGTCTTTGGCCATTCATCTTTTTTATAATTCCATCTCGCAGTTTTTAATTCTGGCTCAATATAAAGAACCTTATCAAAAGAAGGAACCACTACTTTGCTAGGATAATTACTTCCGAGAAGGATTAAATCTTTATTATAAACTCTACATAATTTAGCAGTAAGCTGGTTAGATGTAACACAAAGTCTACTATTTTTAATTACATAAGCCAATTGTCTTACAGTTAAAGCTGATCTCAAATCCAAGGAACTTAAGACAGTGGGGTCTTCTTTATCTCCAACTTGAATGACTTCAATACCTGTGATCCTTAAAAAATCAAGAATCATAGGAATGACTTCTGAACTGTAATCGTAAATTTGAGATTTCTTTTCAGAACCTGTTTGATATACTATATAATCAGAAGGTACAGGATAGAAGTTTTCAGGGAAATCCTCTTCAGAAGTATAATCTTCTACTCCACAATGTTGAAATATTTTATTAAGCATATTAAAAATTATTTTTCATGAAATCTACGCAATTCCTTGTTATTTTTGGATGGAAAGCCATATCGAAAAAACCTTTATGATTCTCTATCCCCTCCATACCTAGGACATCATCTAATGCTGGACTACAAGGCATTGTTTTTTTAATAAAATCCAAGTGCTCAAACATTTGAGGAAATAATGTAGATACATAGTAATCCCATTCTGATTTAGGGAACTTTTTATGTAGCCTCTCTAGAACAGCAATAGAATCCACGCAATCTCCTAAATTGCCATCTTCTACATATAGAATTCTTTTTTTATCACTTTTATAATCTATTATATCATCTATAGAAAGAGTTTTATTTTCTGGCTTCTCTTCTATTTTTTGATTAAAAGAAAAATCGTAATCAGTAAAAGGAAGATCATCTATAAACTTCTCAATTTTAGCGCAAATTTTATTACCATCAAAATTTTCTAAAGCCCATTGTCTTAGATTATATCCTTTTCGCTCTATTTCTTCTTTAGAAAGAGAAGTTATCTTCTCCATAAATTCGACTATTGAAGATGGCAAGACTTGAGCTTTATCAAACTGAGAGCCGTGTTCTCTATACAAAGTAAAGTCGAGAGGGAAGACTTCAGGATTTACTGTAAAATTAGTACCATAAGAATAATTAGTAGTAGCAACAGGCAAACCACAGAACAAAGCTTCTAAAACAGGCATCTCAAATCCTCCACTTGTAGCTGGATGAATATAAGCATCGCACATATTGTACAATTCGCACAAATCTTCTTCTTCCACTCCTACAGAAACATTTGAAGTATTAACTTTTTTCTCTGATTGACAATTTTGACAGTTCAATTCTTGACCAAAGAAAGGTTTAACAGATACATCCTTACAAGCAGAGCATACATAAGTAGTTAGAACATCCTCTCTTCTGACATTGAATCTCTCTAAGAATTCAGGAATACGCCATCCCTCTGACCAATTTGTATGTAAAAATAATTTACAATCAATTTCTGGATGAGCTTTCTTAAAAATAGAAAAAGCTTCGATAAGTGTACCTACAAGCTTTCTTAACTGATTTCTAAAAACAAAACCAAATACAAAAGTATTATCTGCTACTCCGAATTTTCTTCGAACAGCTTTCTTTTCTTCTTTTGATAGAATTTTAAAATTCTTATCCTCAATAAGAGCTGGCATATACTCAGAATCTACTCCCTGCTCTGCCAAAGCATCTTTCGCAAATTGAGCTTTAACCCAGAGGTTTCCAAATTTATCTTTTTGATCTTTAAAAACTCTTAGCAAAGGAAGAGAATCAATAGGAGTCCAAAAAACATGTGGGAACTTATTGATCCACGGTTTATCAAAATAAGGCATACCCCATATATCTTCTAACATTATTAAAGCATCTGGCTTTTCTGTTTCAAGAACTCGATTTATATTATATTCCCCATACTGAATAGCTTGCATTTTAGATGCATCACCTCGAAACTGATCTAGCTCTCTAGGATTGTCTGGTAGACACCCGTAACATTTCCAAGGCATTGACTTGCAAATATTATCACTCCAAGTAAAAGATCCTCCTGCGTACTCTACTAATTCATATTTACCTGTCTTAAAAAGATAAGACAATAAAAATTTCATATGTCTACCAAAACCTGTATTGGCTAAACATGAATTAGAGTGTAATACTACTTTTTTCTTTCTTTGCATTTGATTGTATTGTTTAAATATTTATAAAAAAAGGCCGCTCACTTAAAAAGTGAGAAGCCTTGAATATTTTACTTAACTAAACATTAAAAAGGGATTTCTTCTTCAGCTTCCCAACTTTCAGATTCATCAGAAGCAAAAGATTTAGTTTCTGTTTCTTCAGAGGCTTTAGTAGGATTTAATTTAATCCGTTCATTAAGGATTTTAATTTGATCTACGAAAAACAAATCAATCTTAGTAAAATCTCTAATAATTTTTCCCTTGAAAGAAATTTCTTCTGGAGAAGGAAGCTCTGAAGATTCAAACTTCCAAGTCACCTTCTCATCATTTTGAGTAACATAATACGAGTCATACCCAGCTTTGGACAAGTAGTATCGAATAGAGATATTTTCAAAAGATTCTAAATTAAAAAATGAATTAAGAAGGCTTCGAGTCGCAATATTCATTCGGAAAGGAACAAGATAAGCTTCATCTTTATCTTTAATTATAGCCTTGACTCTAAAGTACTTGTCTCCCTTATACTCCTCTTCTACAGCTTCAATCTTAAATATAGAGCCAGATATAGAATTTATAGAGTTATCTGTGGATGGAACCCATTTATTTGTAACTGCATCTTTAGATGAGACTTCAAAGAAAGGTTTAACACTTTCGCCATTTATTTTAGAAACTGGCTTAAGAATTAAAAGCGTTCCAGTTTTTTCGTTTTTATTGCCTAACATTCGAGTATTTTTTTATTTGTTTGGTTTGTTTTTGGAAAGAGACTTTCGTCTCAAAATTTTTGTATATTAATATTACATTCTAAAATGAAAAATGTTTCTTAAGCTTTAAAAATATGTTCCATTCCATTTTCAAGAATGAAATCAAAAAGCTCTAGTACTTCTTCTGAAAAGTTATTTTGATTTTCATCATCTATAGAAGAAATATATTTATCATATATTAAGTACATCAAGGAGGCTACCCATAAAGCATCAAAATTATGACTTTTTTCGTCTTTTATAAAAGGTAACCATGTTTCATTTTTTTTAGAAAGAATTTGACCTATGGAAAGTAAAACTTCTAAAGAATTTTTATCTACACTCATAGGTATATTTATTCCTTAATTACCGTCAGATTCTGGCTGATCAGTAGCGATATCTTCTTCGTCAAGAGTTTCTTCTCCTTTCAAAGACTCAATAAATTTTTGCACAACATCTATAGCAAAACTTTCACGTTCATCTTCAGGAACCATAGAACAATAAGAATTTAAAATTAAATGTATTAGTGCAACTACAATTTCCGAATTAAACGAATGAGGGTCTACATAGTCAAAAAAAGCAGATGAAGCGTCTTCTCCAGAAGCCTTGAATAATACTCTAAATAGAGTTTTAGTATCAGTGGTAATGGTCGGCTCCGATGTTTCAGTGTTCAACTCTTCGTTGATAATTTCAGCGTCTAAGATTTCTTCATTCATATTATTATTCATTTTCTTCTATATTTTTTAATTCCGAGAGTTTCGTGTAAGCTTTATGGTTTTGGATTTCCATATGATTTATCCAAAGTATATCTTCCCCTTTCTCTCCTGTTATATACAATATATCTTCCTCTTTTGGTGCTTCAGCTTGTTTTAAATATTTCGCTAATTTATCACCTAGTAACATAGCATAGTTTGAACCAGTCTCATCAAAAATTTTCATTTTTAGATAAATATTACCACTTTTACTTTTACCTTGAAGAATATCTTTTACAATACAAGTAAGCTCAAAAGAACCTTTAAGGCGAACGTATTTATCAATTTCATCTAAATTCCTAATCATAGGATTCAAGTCTCCAAAAACCATTTTCATGGTAGTCGAATAAGAGAATCCGAGAAGCATTCTTTCATAAAAGAATGAAGCTAATAATTCATTTCGACTATTAAGATTATATATTTTAAAATATCCTATAGAATTTTTTCTGATAGTACTTAAACGAGAATCTTTTGTAAACTTTTTGCCATTAGAATCTATCCAATTCAGATAATCTTTAAGCATAATAACAAGATCAGAATTATATTTATGCTCATTATTTATACAAAAGATTTTCTCTTTAGGAGTTAAGAGATTCCACAGTTGAGCTTCTAAAACTTTTTTAGATCTATCTTTAATAGAATGTCCTAGAGCACCGCTTTGAATGAGAGAAGAAAGAATCCCAATACCTAACCTTGCATCCTTTGCAGAATTATAAAGTTTAAAATCAGAATCTATATCAGAAGATATGAAACTTTTAAGCTTTTCTATACTCTTGTCTGAGATACCTTTAATCTCTCCCAATCCGAATCTGATATTTTTACCCTCAATAGAAAAAGCTAATCCACTTTTAGCAACATTCGGAGGTAGAAGTTCAATTCCGAAATGAGGAAGTTCATGCTGAATAAGCTGAAACTGTTCTAGGAAATCGCCTCTAGTAGCAGCTATCTTTAGACAGGCCAGAAAAAACTGTTGAGGATATTTATGTTTTAGATAAACCGTTGAGGCTGCGATAGTTGCATAAGAAAAGCTGTGGCTTTTGTTGAACGAATAATTTGCAGAATCTTCAAGAATCTTCCACAACAACTCTGGAATCTCTTTATTTAAACCATTCTTCTCGCAGGTTTCAAAGATGACATCTTTCCACTTGGCCATGTCTTTTATCTTCTTCTTACCAATGCATTTTCTGATGACCTCCCCGTCAGCTTTTGTTAAGCCAATCTTCTCACACATCTGCATCGTACTTTCTTGATACAAAGCTAAAGAGGCAGTGGACTTCAATAATTCGTCGAAAAATGGATGAATAGATTCATTTTTCCCTTCATTGACGAATTGAGCATATCTGTCCACAAACTGCAATGCTCCGGGTCTAGCGAGTGCTGTAACAGCAGCTAGATGATCCATATTCTTTGGCTTTACCTTATTTACTACTCCTAAGTTACAATCTCCACTAATTTGGAAAAGACCATAAGGATACTTCACATCTTGAAGATTCTTAAAAACATTATCATAATTTATTTCAAAATCTTTTGGATCTAAATCTAAATTAGAACAAACTTCATTGATAATACCAACAGCTTTCAATCCCAACAAATCAAGTTTGATATTATCAAGCTGAGCATAATCCATATCATAAGTCGTAACCATTTCTCCTTCGCCCATTTCGCATGGGATAGAATCAATCAACTTATTATAAGACACTATATAAGCACTCGCATGAGAGCCTTTAGAACAATTTAGTTCTGCAAGTTTCAGAGCTATCTTATAAGCCTTTGGATTATCTTTGACAAATTGAGCAAAAGAAGGAACCTCTTCTACAGCTTTCTTCAAGGAATGAACCTTCCCAAATAGAGAAGGGATCTGTGCAGAAATCTCAAGACTTTGCTGTTCAGAATATCCCAAAACAATTTTACAAACTTCCTTAATACATTTTCTACTTTGTAATGTGCTATGAGTAGATATTTTGCAAAAGTATCCATTATATTTTTCTTTTAGAATTTCAATTAATTTTTCACGTTTCGAATCTTCGATATCTAGATCAATGTCGGCAGCATCAGAATAATATTTAACGCCATCAACAATATTTGGAGTTGTTCTAGATGGAGAAAGAAACCTTTCGAAGAAAAGCCCGTTCTCTACAGGGTCTACATCTGTCACCTCTAGACAGTAGAGAACTAAGCTTGATGCGGCGCTGCCTCTTCCCGGCCCTACAGCGATCTTATTCTTCTTGGCTATATTGACTACATCCCATACCATTAATAAATAATCTACAAAATCTGTGGGTGAAATTACCCCCATCTCATAAGACAATCTATCTCTATAGGATTTTTCCTTTTTAGGATCAATGTCATTTTTTAATCTTTTCTCAAATCCTCTTTCGACTAACAAATTAAAAAGCTCTAGACTTGTTAGGTCTGATCCATTTAAATTAAAAGGAAGATCTAGGGCAGAATAATCCTCCTTACTTAAACAGAATTTAGGCAATCTAATACCGTGGATATTAAGATCTATATTTTCGAATTGATCTAAAAAGAATAACATAAATTAAGATTCCTGAAAATTGTAAGCAAGTTTTTTAAATATCTGAGCAGTCAAATAACAATCATAGTCACCTTGGTGAGTTCTAGATGCATCTATTTCGATTCCCCATTCATTACACAAATAAGTGACATTACTTTTCAATCCTCTTTTAATAAAATTAGCCCAACGAGTTTGCCATGCATCAAAATTATCATAATCAGGCTTTGCCCCTGAAAGATAAGCTTTAGCTAAAGCATTCGTATCGACAACTCTTTTTACCCATTCGAAATCAATAGGCTTGCCAATTTCCCTAAACCAGTTTCGAATTTGATAAGCGTCGAAATTTAGTCCATTATGAAAACCTAGCAAGTCTTCTCCAAAAAACCAAGGGGATATTTCTTCATAAACCTTCTTCGGACATAGAGCTTTCTTTTCATACTCTTTAAAATTAAAACCTGTAATTTCAGCTGCCCTAGGATTAACATTCAAATCTTCCCACCACAGATATCTAGATTGACTATCTAGAATCTTTCCATTCTCCATGATAACCCAAGCAAACTCCCATGGCCGAGAAGTGTTAAGATTAAGTCCTTCTGTTTCTGTATCAGCAAAATAAATGCGCTGATTGATATCTAGTTTATTCATATTTGGTTTAAAAAATCTATTTTCTTTTCAAGTTTTTTGATAATAGCTTTAGCTTCTTTTCTTTCTATTAGAAGAGGATCACAGAATGAAATTTCCCCATCCTCAGTTATACAATCGTAAATAGGCGTTCCATCTTGATAAACGATTTCAACGACTTTTCCAACTCTACAGCTATCTCCAAAAAAGATTTTGGTTTTAACAAAGTCACCTTCTTTTATTGTTTGCATATTTATTTTTTATTTTCTAGAAATGATTCCCAACAAAACTCCCTAGAAGACATATGATCAAATCCGGGATTGTCAAGTGTTCTTCCTGATCCAAATTGTTTTCTATTCAAGCACTTCAAAGTAAGAAAGGCTTCGTAATCACTTCTATTTTTATAATAAATACTTTTAACCTCTTCTGTCTTAAAGTTATTCATCTTAGCAAAAAGAAGAGCAGCTTCTCTAATTAGATAATCAAAAGGTAGATTATTATCCTCAAGAAAAACTGTAGGGTTAATCTTTTTTAATTCAGGAATACAAAGAGATCCTTGTAATAGATTTTTATGGAGGAAAGAATCATAAAAAGGAATAGCTAATGCTAAATCTTCGCTCCAAAGAGAATGCAAGTCAGAATAAGAAAGTCTTGCCTCCTTGTTGAAATTATTATAAGCCGCCATAGTAGAAAGCTTAATCAAAGCCTTATAACCATTAAAATTCTTTGGAAAAATAATATTTTTGTGAGAAGATAAAGAGGTTTCTTCCGAAGAGCTGTTAATGAAGGAAACTCTTAAGCCAAAAATAAGTTTAATTTTTGAATCTTTACAGGCTTGTAACGCAGCTACGAATCCAGCCATTGTATCCTCTACAAGACATAATTCTTTTAGATTATTCTCAACAGCAATATTTATAATACTATCTGATAGATCAGTATCTTTATTCTTCTCGTAAGGATCGAGAGTTAATATACTACGTAAAATAGAGTAGTGACTCTTAAAAAGAGGAATCATTTGTAAGTAATTTAAATAAAAAGCTTAATTAAATTTAGGACAGCCGGAGTGCTTTCTCTGAACTATAGTATAGCCCAAAGCTACATAACTATCAAGTTCTTTTTTAAAATAAGCAGATTTAGAAGGTAAGCCTTCTTTAACAGCTTCAAAATACAAGAAGGGAGCTTTATATTCACAAACCCAAACAGGTGATCCGTCTTCCTTATAAGTAAAAGGTTCTTTACCACAAAGCCATTTGCGTTTAAAATCTCCAGCAGCTGTATTAGCTAAAGCTTTCTCTAATCCAAAATCTTGCAAATATCCTGATATATATTCAAGGTAATGCTCGAAAGCTTCTATCTGACTCAAAGAAAACTCCATCTTAATATATGGATTCTTTCGGAATTTAAGGAAAAGAAATTCTACAGTTATTTTTTTTCCGGGATAAAGTTTAGAAGCCACTAATGCATAAATTAATGCTTGGATATTAAAATCCATATCTTCTGAACCTTTTGAAAATTTAGATTTAGAAGATTTAAAATCTAAAATTCTAATATGATCTTCATAAATAAATAATCTATCTATAAAACCATAAATCCAATATTTACCATTATTTATATTGAATTCATATTCTGTCTCGTATTTCTCACAGCCTTTTCCGTGGAAATCATTTTCTAAACCGGTTACCAAAAACCCGTTTATTTTTTCATAATTTTCAGAAGAATCTACCTCTTCTTTTTTAAGCCACTTAGAAGCAAGTCTATGAAGACATGGCAACGATAATGGCCTTCCGCAAGTAAGAGCTTGACTCACCTTTTCTTTCCTTTTCGGATGAGCCAAACATTCTAAAATAATGTGAGTTATTCCTCCCAGTTTTGAACCAGTGTTCCCCTTTGAAGGTAAGCCACAGTTATATTTTAAATATGCAAGATAAGAACAACTACTATAAGATTTTATTTTGCTTGCGGAAAGCCTAGGAAGTGACATTTTAATTTTCGATTAGATTCCAGAGAGTGTCATCAAACAATGATGATTTTACTAGAGTCTTTATATCAGAGTCTTTGGGTTTGTCTCCTGAATATTTCACTTTTCCGCCTCTTTTTTTGTATTCCTTCAAAACAAATAGATTTTTTACATAAGAATTTTTTTCTCCAAATTTTCTATCTGCGACTTCCTTTACTTGGGAATACTTTTCCTTGTCCAAATACTCAACTTCAGCGAATGAGAACTCAATAGGTTCTTCTTTGGCATTTTCAAGATCTCTATCTAGAGCGATTATTTCTTCTTGAGATGGAAGATTATCAAAATCAAAATGATCTTCTTCCGATCCTACAATTTGACTAACTGGCTTATCTGACCACATTTTACATGACCAATAATTAGCTTTGTATTTAGGTCCGGGATTATCACAATTATGTCTGGCTCTATAATTGCTTCTACGCTCAGGATCATCTCTTTTGATTGACATATTCGGATCACCGAATTTTACAATGACAACACTACCTTTGTCATTTTTTACGTACACACCAAATTTTTTAGCACTTCCACCCGGAAGTCTGAATGGTTTATTTAAGGTTTTATTTTCGTTTTTCATATTTAATGCTAATTATACTGTATACACCAAAAGGATGAACTAAAAAACTTGTAGATTTTTTTATAATGATTTGTACCATTCAATAATCTCTTGTTTTTCCATATCTCCAAAATCTTTTTTATAAGGAAGTTTTACAAAAATAGAATCACTGCTAAAGAATTTAGATAGTTTATATTTGATTCCCAATGCAGCTTCCATTCCTCTATTAGTTTCAGAATCTATATCATTGTTAGTCGCAATAATAATTTTATCTACATTGCTTTTTATCAGAGTAAGTATTACAGGCTTTGAAACACTTAATCCGAAAAGAACTAAAAAGTTTTTTATACCAGCCTCATAAAGAGAAAGAGCATCTCCAATACTTTCCACTAAAATTACACATCTTGAAGATTCGATATCAGAGTGTGTGAGTTTATAAGGGTAAACAAAATTAGCCTTTCTACCTAATATTTTCCATTTAGGCCTTTGAGAGTTAGTATATAAATCTCTCCCAGCAAGACCTATGATTTTTTCTCCTTGATAGATAGGGAAAACGAATCTGTTGTTAAGTTTCCCATAAGTTTTTACTCCTCCACCAAAATCTTTTACAGTTTGTTCTGAAATGCCTCTATTTTTATAAAATGTATACCAAGGCATTAAATCTTTTACGAAATCAGAATCAAAGAATTTATCTTGAACTATTTTAGTTTCCTCTTCTTCTTCCTGAGCATTAGCCGAACTATCGAAATACTCATCCCTTAAGAAGTTTTTAGCATCCTTTTCATTTATGTTCAAGGTTATCATGGCCAACTTTACAAGAGGACCCGATTGACCAGTAACGAAATCTGTAAACCATCCACTTTTAGTGTTCACACTTAAAGATGAACTAGCACTATTTCTATAAATAGCTTTCATTCTTAGATAATCAGATCCAGACTTCTCTGGCATATATCCCATTTTCTTGAGTAAATCTACGATCATATGAAATCTCCTTTAGTGTATTTTTTATTATTTGCAACTTCTATTTGCCCTAATCTTTTATTGAATACATCTTCTGCACTACCGCATTCACTAACCTTAAAGTTTTCGACTTTAAAATTAATATAATTTTCTACAAAAACATCTCCGTCTTGAGTAGATCTCTTTACATAGTTGTCTGCCCCCATAGCCTCTTCGCCTTGAACACGGGCTCGAACTTCGATAAGTTTATGAGTTCCGAATTCTTTGCCTCCTTCTCCAATCTCCTCTGGGCTTTTCTTCTCTAGTCTATACATGTTGGAACAATGCCATTCGATCTGAGAAGACATTGCTGTGCCTCCGCTACGATTAGTCTGAACGGCTGTCAATCCTGCGGTTCTAGGTAATAAAGACACGAGCTTTTTTAGTTTATCAGTCTTTTGACCAAGAAGCTCATATCCCTCGAATGCATTAGTAATATTTTCTTGAGTAGATTTCAGATAATCATAAATAAGTAATACATTCTCCCCATTTTTGACATTTTGAACATACCATCTTTTAGCAATTGATATTACTTCATCAATAGATTTGTTAGCAACATATTTATGGTGAACTCTCCCCTTGTATTTCTCTAGAGAATTTAAAGCTGCATATACTTTATTTTTATCAATTGGATTATTTAAGAATTTGCCAGTTTTAATTTTGTATTCATTGACACCCGAAATAGCAGAAAGATTTCTAGCAATAATACGATCTGTTTCAAGTTCTGTATCCAAAACCAATGCTAAACAATTATTCTCTTCTAGACCAGCTACTTCATAAGCTAGAAAGTTTACGAAAGTACTCTTGCCAACCTTTGGCCCAGCGGCAATAACAAACAAGTCACCGAAGCTAGGACCTCCATACATTTTTGTAAAAATTGGAAATGGGGTTTTGAGACATACTGGCCTTGGATTATTAGCCCAGTCTAGAACGGTCTCCTGCATCGTAGAAAAAACATCAATAGGCTTTTCCTCATCAGCTACGTTTTCTGTGCCTGCACTCTTTAATGTGTTCTCAATAACATTGGCAAGCTCTGGCAAAGATTTATCAATATTACTCCTGATTTCATTCTTACCTTCTTCTAAAGATTTATCTGCTTTTCTAGCAAAATCATATTTAATTACGTTACTAATAAAGCTAGGAAGAGACTGCTCTCTGATTTGCATCTGAGACAAACAATCAAGATAATCTATAATGTTTAAATCTTCAAATAGCTTTAGACCAATAGACGTTAGCTTTTCAGAGACAAGCAATTTATCAACAGTAGCATTCTGATTGTAAACAGCCAAGATAGCTGAAAAAATGGCTGAGTGAACTTTGTTATCAAAATGAGTGGCTTTTAAAATAGAACCGTAATCGGCTACATTGTCTGGCCACTTTATAAAGCCAGCTAGACATGCACGTTCTTGTTCTTGAGGAGTTGAAATTCTGCTATGATTCATTTAAATAGAAAATCTTTTAGAGATTTAGGTTTTTTCACTGATAGTTCTAAGTCTAACTGTACATCTTGAACAAACATATCTTCCGATTTTTCTTGTTTTTGTTCTTGTTTTATTTCTATACTAGGTAAATACGCTCTAATATATTTTCGACCTTCTTCACATAGATAGAAAAGAAGAGTAGAAGCTTTTTTGTTTGGAACTACAGAGAGAAGAGTTTTTAAATCAAACAAAGCTAAAAGCTTATTTGCCGCCAGCATTTCCTTAGGCCAAAAAATATTATCTCTTTTTCCAAGGAAATGGAAGATAAGCATTCTTGCCTCTTTAGGATTAGAAATTTTCTTTTCCTTTGGTTTAAGTTTTAAAATCAAACCAAATTTTCCATGCAAATATTCTCTGATTTCCATGACCCCTTTTGACCCCATGCCCTCTAGAGACTTAATATCTTCTAAAAATTTACCATTGAAATCAACTTCAGAAAGGAAACCGTTTTGCAATAATACATTTTTTGTCCTATTAGAAATAGGGAATTCAGAAACAAGCATAATTATTTAATAATATGAGAACCAAAAACACTCTCTATCCATTTTTCTTTTAAGGGCATATTCTTTTCATAGATTTCGATTACTTCAAATCCATTCTTTTCAAGAAGATGCTCTTTCAGAACATCTCTATAAACCTGTTTCTCAAAATCTTCAACTGAATTTTGAAAATAAGGAGTATATTCTACATGAAATAATCCGTTTACTTCTACAGCTATTTTTCTTGAGAAATTCATCAGATCAACTCTCAAGCGAGTCTGAGGCAACAGGACCTCCTCTCCAACCACATCATCCTTCCAATATTTTTTAAAGAATTGTTTTACATTAAACTGGAAAAAACTAAGACTATCGCCATTCCATTTTATTGCATATTTTTTCTCAGATAATGGTCGGATATTATCCTTTGCCGTTATCCATTTCATTTAAAAATTATAGAGATAATTTTTGGATTTCCGCAATTATAAGACTACAAGCCTGTACTAGATTGTCTTGAACAGATTCACTAGGAGAAAAATTTTTAAATGGCCAAAGTTCTTTAGCTTCTTTAAAATTATTATCGCCAGAAGTTTGACCATGAGCAAAACCAACAAGAGTTAAAGCAGCCAATAGAAGCTGACCATTTTTATATTGTAGATCATGATCTACAGTATAGCCTTTTTCGATCTGCTTTTCTCTTTGAGCCTTAATTGAATCTAGTATTTCTTGAATGTCTTTCATATTTTATAAAGATATATTGTATTGCTTTAGAAAAAAATCAAATGATAAATTATCAATGTTCTCATTAAAAAGTTCTACTAATGTAATATTATTTCTAATGCACCATTCTCTTTTGATATCGTCACTTTTAACTTTGTTTAAGAAATTTTGTCGATTCTTATGCAACCATGGATTAAAATTTACATGGTATTCGTCGGGACTAACTTCTATAGCTATTTTTTTAGAGAAATTGAAAAGATCAATTCTGAATTTGCTGCCCGGAATAACAAACTCTTCTTTGACTACATCATTTTTCCAGAATGGGTAAAGGAAATTTTTTACTTTAAACTGGGGAATAGAAATTTTCTTATCCCAATCTATACAAGATTTAGCAACAACATTTACTTTTGTATTGCCTCTTAATTTCGTTAATTCCATTAAGCTATAATCTCATTAACCTTTCTAAGAAGCCATTCGAAAACATTTCGATTGCTTTCTATATAATCATAAAGAGAAGACATTCCTTGATGCTGTATTTGTATTTCTACCCCATCATCTTTAGCCATTGAAACAATACTTTCAGAAAAAGAATACCAAGCTCCTTTTTTGGTAACGAGTTCAAAGGATATAATCATATCCACTACTTCTTTCTCAACCCAAATAGCACAACCACTTCTTCCCTTTTTAATAGGGATTTTTACTTTAGATCCGGTTACATCTGTAGATGACTTTTTGATTTCAATAGTAGCATAAACTCCAAGAACTTTATTCTTTACAGGATCTGGTTTCTCATTAGGTTTTTCAAGAATGTAATCTCCACCATAACGAGGCTGATAGGAAAGGGTAATATCACTTTGGTGATTGATTGCTGATCCTCCTGCCCCATCACTTTGCCTTGGAGGAGTCTTACTATAAGGATCGAGTTTGATCTCAGCTGTGTACTGACTTGTAATCAAAAACAAAGCATCAAAGTGAACTACCTTCAAAGCCAATCTTTTAAATAAAATTTTTGTAAGAAGAGGAACCCCAGCTACTTTAACATTCTCATCTCCATTCCATAGATTCTTCTCTTTATCTGATTTAAGGATCACACCATCTAGAGAGTCAAGAATAATACATAGTTTCTCTCCTGCCTCATGCATTTTAGGTAGAATGCTTTCAATTAAAGATGCTATAGTTTCAAAAACATTACAACTAAAAACAAAAACAGTACCGTATTCCCAATTACTTGGATCAGTAACAAATTTCATTCCTGTTCTTTTCTGCATTTCAGGGGTTAAGCGAGCTTCAGCTTTAATAAAAATGGTTTTAGATTTTTCAATCTTATCCATATAATTTTGAGAGAAAACAAAACATTGTGAAGTTTTACCTAACTCACTCCCCTTACCACAAACTCTGACAAAGGAGCCAGAGCGCACCTTAATTAAGGTATCTAGGCCTAAAGATCCAGAAGAAATCGTTACCTCCTCAGGTTGAAGGTAATTAAAATGATTTTCCTCATTGTTCTTCAAAAATGAATTAAGCATATCTTTTGAATCTGCTTCATTTGAGGAGTCTTCTTTCTTTTTAGATGCCATATTATTATAATTTTTCTATTCTACTTGCTCTAATCCCTGAGTTTTCGAAGAATACAACTCGCAAGAGTTACAAACTTCATCTGTTAGACCGTGGATTCCACGTTCTAAACAATAATAACCAACAGATCTTTTGGATGAGCAGCATGAAGGGCCATACTCTGCAACTGTATCTGATCTGAATTTACATGTTTCCATTTTATTTTCCATAGATAAAAGAATACACTTTAAAAAATAATCCCGCGCCTAATTAAAGGCGCGGGAGAAACATCAATCTACTAAACAATAGATGTTTTTGCAACTTTCAGAACTTCTCCATTATTAACATTTATGAATGTAACATAATTATTAGAGATGCTCAAGATCTTTGCGCAGAACTTTTGTTGCCCTTTCTTTGATCGAGTATGAAGAGTTATAAATCGACCTCGATGATTTGCGTAAGGATGGTCCGCAGGAGTTTGAGCTTCGATCTTTACTTTTTCAGTTTTTATTTTATTTTGCTTATTCATATAGAGATATTGTGTCAAACAAACATATTTTTGTATGCTTTATAATTAAAGCTTTTAGTCTATCTGACTGCTCTTTTGTTAAGAGCTCTTCTTTAGTGTAATCTATTATAGATTGCAATGCAATTTCATTTGCGATTGCTTTCACATCTGACTCTAGCACATTCATATTATTTGTCAATTAAAATTTTTAAAGATTGAAAGATTTTAGAGAAAATTCAAAGGGATTACCTTCGATACTCTTTACTAAGTTTAACATTTTAAGAGCTATGATTCGAGTTTCTTCTTGAGTGTCAGGCTTTAGTCTTAAATTCCAAAAATTAAGAAAAGAAAGTAACGATCCTGTCCAGATAAATTGAGTTTCTAGACACAAAGGTAAAATTGCTCTAGCTTGTTCCTTAGCAACTCCGGCCTCACAAAGTTCCTTATAAAGTAAAGAGGATTGCTTGACAAAGTTAGAAATTTTTTCTAATAATTCTGGGTTATCAATTTCACCTTCACTGCCCTGTTTAGATGACTTAGACTGTTTTCTCAGTTTCTCTATTGTAAAATAATTATCACTGAAATCAACATATCTACCACTTATACTATTTGCAGACATTCCAACCTGATGTTTGAAAAGCTGTCTCTCTACAAAAATAGGACACTCTATTCTAAATTGTAATTGAGGATGTCTGAAAGGAGCGACATGTTTATGTTCAACAAGAAAATTTATTAGTTTTCCATCTTTTTCATCAAAGACATTTTTATATTTTCCATAGCTAACTCTAGCAGCATTGGCGATCATTAGGTCGTTTCCAAAATAATTTAATAATTCAGCTTTCATTTTGTAAATTTATTTTTTTTCTGTTTTCTATATGAGATAAGATTATATCTTCTTTTGATTTTCCAAAATATTCGACTCCATGGAAGTTTTTAATTATTTCTACATTAAGACATTTGTTTGCAGAGGTATCAAAAACATAAGCTAATATCCTACCAAATTTTTCTTTACCTTCTAATGACACATTATGTATATGAGTCTTAATCACAACTTCATTTTTATTATTTTTAAAAAATGTTTCTGCAAATTTTTTACTTAACTCTCCGAACTTCTTTTCTTCGGAATCTTTAGTTTTTATCTCAGGGGTATCTACCCCCATTAATCTTATAAATTTCTCCTTTAAGGAAAAACCGAATCCAAGATCAATGTCAGCTAAAAAAGTATCTCCATCATAGACTCTTAAGACTTTAGCTTTATATTCGTAAGGCATTTAATTATTTTTTTTTATTTGACTTTCTAAAATAGGAGAAAGATTAGCAGGACTGTAATTTGGACCCTTTTGCCATTTACCATCCTCTCTACGAAATCCATTTGTAATTTTGGAATCATTAGATCTGCACACTTCATTCTCAAATGGCTCAATGTCAAGTCCATAAGAACATGCCGCTCCTATAGAAACATAGTTAATATCGGCTAGAGCATCAGCCACTTCTATTAAATTGACTTCTCCTTCTATATCGTAATTAAAATCATCAATACTTATAGATTCTTCTTTATCTGACAAAGAAACTTTAACACCGCTTGCTTCAGCTAGTTCCAAAACTTCTTCTAAAAGAAGACTTATCCTTAGAACTCTAGTTAAATTGTCAGGTATAGAAGGAGAATCTGGGCAGTTTTGCCCAATAGCTTTCATAAAATTTAATACGCTTTTTTGGAAATTCGTCATAACAACGAAAATACTATAACATATTTTAAAAAAGTCAAGCTTTTTCTACTGATAGCTTTTCGATGTCAGACTTTAACATTTTATTCACAAGCTGATCAAAGTTACATTTTGGAAACCAACCCAAATCTTTTCTAGCTAATGAGCTGTCTCCTAATAAAGTTTCTACTTCAGCTGGTCTATAAAACTTTTTATTGATAATTACTAAAGTTTTTTTAATGCCATTTATACAAGCTACTAATTTTTCATCTTCAGGATTATTTGTTTCATTTTCCCATGAGCAATCTAATTTAATATAATTGAAAGATTTTTCTACAAACTCTCTAATAGAATGTGTTTCATTAGAAGAGAAAACATATTCATTGGGAATACCTGAATAATCTTTATTATAAATATCTTGATTTAACATTCTCCATACCCCATCCATGAAATCTTCAGCATCGCTCCAGTCTCTTTTGGCATCTATATTTCCTAATTCTAAAGGAGAAAAGTCTAAAGAGTTATCTATACAATATTTTATAGAAGAAACTTTTTTAGATATTTTTCTAGTGACAAATTCTTCACCTCTTCTCGTTCCTTCATGATTAAATAGCCAGCCTTGAATAGCATAAAGATTATAAGATTCTCTATAAACTTTTACAAGCTGTCTAGAAGCTGCCTTACTTGCTCCGTAAGGACTTCTAGGGCGTAAGGGATGAACCTCATCTTGAGGAAAATATAAAACATTACCGAATTCTTCAGAAGATCCAGCTTGATATAAACGACAAGTAGGTTTATATAATCTGATAGCTTCCAATATATCAAGAACAGCTGTAGAATTAGTCTGCCATGTTTGCCTAGCAAAATCCCAACTACTAGCAACAAAACTTTGAGCAGCAAAATTGATAAAATAATCAGGAAGTAGTTTTTCTACAATCCTAGAAATAGCATGAGGATCAGTCAAATCAAAATTAATGAGATGAAATCTATCTGATTTTACATGTTTAATATTTTCATGATTATAAACACTTAATCTTCTCACTCCTCCAAAAATTAAAAAATCTGTATTGTCAAGTAAATAGTCAACCATATGACTTCCATCTTGACCAGTAACGCCTGTTATTATTACACAGGGCTTACCATTGCGTATATTAACAGCTTCATCTATATTTAATATATTAGATGTGTCTATCTTTTTGCCATAATAAGTTTCTTGTAAATTCTCACTCATTTTAATAAATTTTAAGATTCGCAACTAGTACAGGTCATTAGATTCCTAGACAATTCCTGAGCAGGATTAGCTGATCTTTGGTAATACAATGTTTTAATTCCCATCTTCCAAGCTTCGATTAGTAAGTCACTTACTTCTTTCGGCTTTATATCTGGAGGAATCATAATATTCAAGCTCTGACTTTGATCAATAAATTTTTGTCTTTGAGCAGCTTGAATAATAATTTCTTTTTGACTGATTTCTCCAAAAGTTTTGAATACATCTTTTTCATCAGAAGAAAGAAAATCTAAATGTTGAACTGATCCACCTCTAATCAAAATGGATTTCCAAACTTCATCTGTATCATTCTTATACTTCTTTAGAACTTCTTTGAGGAATGGATTCTTGAAAGTGAAAGATCCCTTAGCGAGTTTCTTTACAAAGTAATTACTATTTAAAGGTTCTATACTCGGAGATACTTGCCCCAAAATGAATGATGAAGAAGTGGTAGGAGCAACAGCAATTGTTGTTACGTTTCTTCTCCCATAACCCTTGAGGAGTTCTGGCTCTCCGAATAAATCTGCGAGCTTTTTAGAAGCTTCATCTGCTCTCTTTCTGATAGTATCCCATATATGAGAATTAAGCATCTTAGCCTCTAAAGATTCAAAAGCAATCATTTGTGATTGTAGAAAAGAGTGCCATCCCAAAACTCCCATTCCTAAAGCTCTTTGATTTTTCGCAAATTCATGAGGAGCTTCCATAAATTTCATTCCTTGAGTTTTCTCAACAAACTCTTGATTTACAGTATCAAGGAAATAGATTAATGTCTCAATAGCATCAGTATTTCTAATCTCATCCCAATAAAGAAGATTCAAAGAAGATAAAACGCAAACAAAACTTTCATTACTGTTCGATTGAAGAGTTATTTCTGAACAAAGATTGCTTGAATTTATTTTGTATCCTTTATCTTTGTAAACTTGAGGAGCATTATTATTTACAGTATCAGTAAAGAAAATATATGGATACCCTGTTTCGAATCTTTTCTTTATAATCTTACCCCATATTCCTCTCTTATCTTTGTCCCCCTCTATCATCTTATTCATCCAGTCGTCTGTTATTGTTACACCAATGCTCATATTCTGAATAGCATGACCTTCAGAACGAATCATAAGGAACTCTTCAATATCTGGATGTTCGACGGGAAGATAGGCTGCAAAGCTACCTCTACGAGCCGATCCCTGACTAACTACATCTGAAACTTTATCAAAAAGCTCCATAAAATGTGCAGCTCCACTGGATTCTCCCCCAGAACTTATTTTAGAACCTCTTTTGCGAAGGTCTCCAAAATAACCTGAAGTACCTCCTCCCATTTTAGACATGATACCTACTTCGCCGACCTTCCAAAGAATATCGGTCATTGTATCATCCATATGGGAATTGAAACAAGAAACAGGAAGACCTCTCTTATTCCCATAGTTAATCCACACTGGTGTACTTAAACTATAATATCCAAGAGAAGTGTACTTTTCAAACTTATCAGCAAACCCTTCAATGCCTAGAATATTCTCTGCATTTTTAGCTATTTCTTTTACCCTCTCCTCTGGAGATACACCTTCTTCTAAATAGCCTCTCTCTAAAAAGAGACGGCTGTGGCTATTTAGCCATTTATAAGCTTTTTCCATAATCTAAAACAGTATATGTACTACAATTAAAAAGTCAAGGTGTATCTGTATTAAAACAAATCTTCTTCTCCAAAACTTTTATTTGATCTTGCGTACTCAGTCGGACGAGAATGAAAAAAATCAGTCATATTATTTCCATGCAGCTGCTCATCAAACCAATCTGTTTTAGAAATTAAATCTTGATCAACCTCGAATATCTTTTTATATCCGATACTAACCAATGATTCATTCATTCGATTTTTAATAAAATTCTTCAAAAGAGGAGAATTTAATTTTTCCGATTCGAGTCCATTTAAAATCCAGTCAATAATTTCACATTCATATTTAACAGCTTGCTCAGATTCGTAAATTACTTTTGCTTCAAGCTCTTCGTCAAAAAACTCTGGATATTCAGAACGAATAGTATTGATTATTTTAATTCCAACTATAGCATGGAGATTTTCTTCTCTAGAAGTATACTCTACTTGCTTGTTCGTATCCTTAAGGAGATTCTTGTAACGACCAAACCAATTGATAATGTAAAATTGAGAAAACAATGCAATATTTTCAACAAATAAAGTGAAAAGAATTATAGAATATACGAACTGTTTTTTATTATCAGAATGAAACTTATGAAGATGTTTCCGAAGATAATTAACTCTACCTTTTACAATATCCAATTTTAAAGCATCATCAAAAGCAGTTTCCAACCCTAGAACTTCTAAGAGTCTTTCATATGCGTCCCCGTGTATAACCTCTGTATTCGCCATAACGAAGCCTAGATCGCTCATGGAAGGGTGAGGTAGGTTATCACCCAACTTAGACCAAAACTTTTTTACAGAAATTTCTAGCTGGCCAATCGTAGTTAAAGCTTTTACAATTATTTCTTTTTCCTTCTCAGAAAGCTTAACTTTAAAATCTTGTAAGTCACTTTGGAAATTGAATTCTTTATTAGTCCAAAATCCATCATGCATTGCCGAAATAAATTCTTGGCTCCAAGGATAGTGATCTGGCTTCCTTGAGATTTGTTCTTCGAAAATCATAATTAATTCTTTTTTATTTCTGAGGGATGAGCGACATTATACTTCTTTTTGTACTTTGCAACTTCTTTTTCAAGAATAGGGTCTTTACCTAGTTTATCTTTCCTCATATGGGAAAGTTCTTGAGCTCTATCCTGCAAATCTCCAATAGTTCCTTTTTTATTTGTTTTATTTAAAAAGTCCCTAGAGGAAAAAGGATCAATTTTAGTATCTATACTCGTGTGAGGAATAGTCCAAACTCTATTCCATTGAACACCATTCTGTGCATATACGTGTTCATCATTCATACCTTGAACGACTTCGATTCTCTCTTCGGAATCTGGATTTTCATAAATATATATCATAGGAATTGTATTTACACTTTTCTAAATATTTACAGAAATTTCTGGAGTTAATTTTAAAGAAAAAATTGGCAATCCTATATGGCTAGTAATACCTAAATCCAAAGCTTCTTTAGCATTTAAATACCAATCTAAATCTTTTCTTTTATTTAATTCTTTTTTAAGCCATTCTTTATTTTTAGGGCCTTTTAAATGAGAAGAGATTACTTTAAGTATTTCTTCCTCCTCTTTCATTAAAGCATTAAAAAATTCTTTTTGCTCACTAGCTCTTCCATCTGGGATAGAAGAAACCTGAATACCATGCAGCATTAAACCTGCATATTCTCCCATGAAACGAAAACCTTCATCCCCGAAACAGAAGACAAAAGCTCCAGCAGAGGAAGCTTCACCAGCCGTCATTGTAGCAATCTTTAAACCTTTTTTCCTAGCAGAATAAAGGATAGAAAGAATAGCTTTTAAAGATGAGATATCTCCTCCGGGAGACTCAATATGGATAGGAAAAAGTATTTGCTCCAGTTCTATGGCTTCATTGATTCTATTACTTAAAGCTTTTACAGTTGTTGAAGAAAATTCTGTTAAGTAAAAACTTCTAGGCCCGTTTATTCCTTGAACAAAGTTTGGAGCATTTATATCCCATTTCATATTTTTGATAATAGTGTATCTACAGTATTTTGTACACTGAATACACTAGGAAGAGTTGATATAGTTTTTTCGCCAGAATTAAAAAATTCAACGGCTTCCAAAATTTTATCTTCTACTTCTTTATCATCAAAATCAAACATGTTCCCTTGATTAACTATATTACCTAATTTGAAAAAGGCATCATCATAAATAGGAATTTTCTGAGAAGGTTTTACAATAATAGCATTACCATTGTTAATAAAATCAGAATGAGCATGAGCATCCATTGCTACACAAACCTTGTTAAGAGAAAGCATATTAAACAAAGGAAGATTAAATCCTTCTGCGCCGGAAAGACCGGAAAGATCAATATCACAAGAATTCATTAGTTTGTTTACTTCTGAATTTTTATCTTGACGAGATATTAGATTAACATTCCAAGGAATAGATCCCTCAAAGATTTGATTCAAAATTTGTTCCCATTTTTCTCTCTCTATAAAAGGGTTATCTATTAAGCAATTTAATCTATATCTTTTATCATTACCGAAAAGCTTCTTCCATATTCTGATTATCTTTTCTGTATGTTTTCTTTTTTCAAATTTTCCAATAAGCAAAAAGTTAATAGCATCAACTCTTGGAACAAGAGGATCAGCTTTTACATGAATAGAATCAAAATAAGGATGGCAGACTCCTACATTTTCTAGACCTTCAGATTTAGCAACCTCATAAGAATAATTACTAGAAAACAATACCAAGTCATTATTTTTAATAATATTTTTTTCAACTTTAGTTAAAGTATCCGTTTCATGGAATGTCCATAAAATAGTTTTATCAGACAAACGTCTTTCAGATTCAATTAAATGCCAAAGTCTAATCGTAGGAAATTTACGAGAAAAATTGGCATGAGCTTTTTGACAACAGAATTGGAGCCAATCAAAAAATGGTTTATCAATATCGTAGGCTTTTAAATCTACTTGCCCGATAGGAAATATATTAGGAAGGAATTTTCTATCGAAAAACTCTTTCAATAATCCAAATGATACTTGACCAAAAGATAATCCATTAATTGGAACTTCTAAATTTATATTCATTCTAAATCTTTTTTTAAATTATACTGATCAATCTTTTCTTGTAAATTTGTTTCTCCCCTTAGAAAGCTTTCAATAATACAATAAGAAAGTCCGAGATCGTAAGCTTTATCTATATACAATATTTCTGGAGTAAATGGTTTGTATTTTTTTAAAATATTTTTAATAACAAAAGAAAATTCATTATCATCTTTGCAGTTAAAGAATTTTTTTTCATTAGCTTCAATATAAGTTACAGATCTTTTATTAGAATCTGTAGATGAAATTATCTGAATACAAAAATATAAAAATTCACCACCTAAAGTTTCTGCAAACCCATTGGAGCTTTTTATTATATGAGATAAATAAAAATTGGTATTCAATATTAATTTTCCCTATGCTGGAAAGAAGTCAAAAAAAGATTATTTATGATAGTAGCAACTATAGGACAATAAATAAAATTATTAATATCAAAACAAAGACAATACCAAAAAGTTAAACAAAAAATACAACCCATCAAATATCTAACTTTTCTGCATAGATATCCTAGAATATTTTTACTCCCACCTTTTATATCTAAATATCTATACGCTATTGATCTTGGATAATCAAATATAGGAGCGAAGTTTAATAGAAAAAATATGAATACACAAGCTGTAGCCGTTTTTAAAATTTCGATTATTTCCATTTCTTTAAATCATTTAAGTCTTCTCTTCCTATTTCTTCAAAGTGAATAATTGCCATCAAGTTAAATATTACAGCTGCAAGATGGTCTTCGTCTCTATCTCCTTTCCAATATTGCATTAAATGTCTAAATGCACTGGCAAAGAATCTTGAGAATGGCATCCCTTTTTCCCAATTCCATTCACCATATTTAACAGCTCCTCTTTCCATCAAAGAAGCTAATCTTGTCATCATAAAAGGAGAGATTAAATCGAATCTTGGTTTTCCTTCTTGAGTATCTCTTTTAGCTCCAGATTCAAAACTTTGTCTAGCTCCACTATCTTTTGTTTTAAAATTCATACTCATAAATTAATCTCTATTTTTATAAAGTCAATCTTATAATATGTCTCTTATATAAATATACTATATACATAAATACATAAAGAAAGAAGAGTAAGAAGCTTTCCTTCTAGTCAGGGGACTTCTTACCTACCTGTTTTTGAAAAAAAACAGAAGTATTTGTATGCCTGAACAAGTTTAAATCGCTTGCTTAAAAAAGTTTCCTTTAGTCAGTTTGGACTCGCCTTTCAGCGACCCATGAGGTTTTTATTGACGTATCAAAATTGGATAGAAGCCCTTTACCCAACCGACTTGCTCATCTGCCCACTAGATTTATTAGATCGTAGCTGTAGAAACTACTGAACAAGTACTCAAATTCTCAACTTCGGTGCACCCTTTCGGATGTTGGTGTTGACAAGTCCCGAGTCAGAGCACCATGCGATTTTCTTGAATGACATCCGGCTTTGGGAGTCCCGGACCCATTGCGGCAAATGAGGCCGCTATGTAAAATTAACTTTCTTTATATAATGCCAAAATTTTCTTTTGTCAAGTACTTTTATGCAAAACCTTGCAAATCTACAATTTTATTTATACCCGCTAAATCATCTGTGCTAATCCCAAGAATACTGTAAGCTTCTTCTTCTGTCATTTCTTTTTTTAGAGTTATATCAGGAGGACTTCCATCAATTGTTGGTAGAGCTGTTTCCACTAAAATACTATTATAAAGTGAAATATTCTCATATACATTTTTCATTATTAATTTATCTCCTAGTGTTTCCTTATATATTAAAATTACTTGATAAACGGATAAATTTTCTTTTCTGAAATAAACTATCTCTGTAGCATTTTTAAAAAGACCATCGTAAATATAAGATTGATTTAAATAATTGATTCTTTTTTCTATTTCTTCTCTAGCTGACTCTGCTATATAATCTATTGATTTATTTATAAATAAAGGGCTAGAAAAATAACTTGAATTTTCAACTAATAAACGATTAGGCCCAGCTCTTCTACTAAAAGAGTAAGGAATTGTAACCTTTTCATCTTCTGTTTTTTCGCTCCACTCGGTCAAAGGATCGTCTTCAAATCCCTTTATAGTTTCTACTTCATAATAACCTGCTAGTCCATTAAAAAGACCAGCTTGATAATCTCCTGCATCTATAGGAAAGCCTATTGTTTTAGCTACACTTTTAAAATATATTTTTATATTTCTAGCTGATAAATCTCCTAACCTTAAATACCTATGAGGACTTAAAACATTTGATCTCAAGAACGGTGTAATTTTTACTTCATTACCTTTAATTATTATACTTGCTATTTTTATATATATTTTACCTGCGTATTCAGAATCTTTTAAAATTTGAGTTCCTCCTAATTTTATAAAATTATCTTTTTGTTGAGTGTAAAGTATATTATTATCATAATACTCTACGAAATTTTCATCTGTAGATGTTATTATTGAAAATTGATTTATAAAATCCGAATGATTATTTTTGTCATCTAGCCACCAATTTATTTTACCGCCTAAAATTCCATCGCTAAAACCTGCTGGAACTTTAGGTATAGTTAAATAAACATCACAGCTTTCAGCTGTTTCAAATGTTTTTAAAAAAGATGTTCCTAATTCATAAGTAGTTTCTTCAAGGGAATTGAAGGGATAATAATTTTTTTTGTCTAAAGGATTATTTTTTATTTCGAAATTTAAATAGTTAGCTTTATAAGTATTTAATATAAATGAATTTATATCTCCAGCATTTACTATAAAATTATATTTATTACCTTTTTTAGTACTCAAGATAACTTGAAATGGTAAATATGTTTGATTACTCATTTTTTAAAATTTTTATAATTTTTTTGATCAAAGTAAAATGGAAAATTAAACGCATAATCAAAATCAATTATTTGTTCTAATTTATCTTCTTTACTGCTATCTAAGTAAGCTATAGGTATTATTTTTTCACCATTTATTATAAAATTGTATTTATCTAGTTTTTCCTCTTCCTCTTTAGTTTGAGTTGAAGATTCTATAAATTCTATACTTACATCTGAAATAGGACAAGAAGCATTAACAAGCGGAGTTAAAATAGATGATCCGAGTAAAGTCGCTGGTTTAAAAACGAAGGGAGCATTATTTGAATCTGCAATTTGATAAAAAGCGCTTATATCAGGAGTCCAATTTTTTAAAAGATTCTGTTCTCGAAGTATAGATTCTTTCTCTATTTTTACAGCATCTTCATACCCTTCAGACGTAGGATCAAATAAAGTATATGAAGGTATATAATTACCTATTTTTATTCCAAGTTTTTCATCTTCCAATTGTATTAATTGTAAATCATTAGCTATATAATCTCTAATTATATCTTCTGTTAAATATTTTTTAATATAAATTTTGAAAAGATCGGATCTTTTAGAAAATGAAGATGATTCCCATTCATTTACACTCTCTGCTAAAACAGAGTCTATATCTTTTAAAGTTATTCTTAAGCATATACATCCTTTAGCCGCCGTATCAATAGTATTAAATCCTATATTTCTTTTCTCTGCAAAAAAATTTAATCTTTTTTTAGAAAGTGTTTTTGGAACAAATACATTTTTTAAAGAGTTCGAAGCTGTACAAATTACTAATCCAAAATTAACAAAAACTTTTGTTACAATATTATTTTCTATTTTCTGGATAAAACAAGAAAATGGCTTCATAGGTTCTATATTTAATTTTTTCATTTTAAACAATATTAGAATCTATAGTTATGCTGTTACCGTTATCAATACTTTCTATAAATCTGTTCTCTTCACTCGGAAAAATAAACTGTTTACTATAAGAAATAATATTTATATTTTTATTATGTTTTATATATCCTCTTAATGAATTTTCAGATGACCTTCCCAGAAGAGTAGAAACTTGTTTTTTATTTCCTATAATTTTTTCATTTAATTCAAGCTTTTCATCTTCTAAAGTTTCACTAACATTTATATCATAAAATTCTGTATTCATTAATTCAAAAGAAGCTGAATCAAATAGTTCTGTTAAAGCATAGTTTTCATTTAAGAATTGATCTACTGTCCATTCGCCTTTTTCATCTTTGTAAATAGATGCTACAATAGCTAAATTAATAGCATTTCCTCCCCAATATATTTCATCTCTATATAAATAATCTAATTCAGAATTTCTTTCTTCTGCATTTAAATCAAAACTTTCTAATTTAATATTAGAATCGCTTAAATTTTTTGTATTTCCCAAAATTTCAAAATTACTTCTGTCTTCTTCATCTAAATAAGCCTTACAAGCTATCCATGCTTTGTCTAAAAATGGAATATAAGATGGTCCCGGAACCCATTTATCTGGAGGGTTAAAAGAAGCTAATATATATATATTTACTTTAAAATATTCAGATTTTAAAATAAAAGAAGTCTCCTTGATCGTTCCATTCCTTTCGCTTTTTCTTTCTTCATTTAAAAAAAAATCTAATTTAGGAAGAGGCTTGCCATATATATCACAAGTAACATTCCTATAATTTAAAGGATTATAAAAATTAAATACTTTTCCAGAATTTATCGCGAAGATATCTGAGTTATTTATTTTAAAAACTTCCGTCTTAAATGGATGGTATTGAATTGGCATTAAGGTATAGAGAAAGAAGAAACCACTGGAGAAGGGTCATTATTAAAAGAATAAGCTGTTAAAGTAATTAAAGCTTGATCATTTTCATTAAAAGTAATTTCTTCTATATCATCGTGTGTAATTTCCAGATATCTTTTTTGACTATCTAAACTAATTTGAGTTGCGAAACCTTTTATTTCATATTTATCGAAATCAAGAGGAGTCGGGCCTCTAAATTCATATACTGGAATTTCATCATCAATAGAATTTTTAATTTTTACACTCCAAACTTGATTCATTCTTTTTTTAATATTATAGAATGTTCCAGTTAAGTCCAAAATTGAATTTGCGAATTGTTTTTTAAAATAGCAACTTTGCACATAAACTGTTGAATTTATTGTTTTTTCTAATTCTTTAGGAATATTTGATTTTACTAATCTAGAAAAACTAATATTAATTAAACTCATAGACTCTTTAAATGGTCTTTCATTTATTTTTGATTTTTCTTCAGGAAATAAATCTACAAACGTATTTTGAGTATTTATTAAATTAGTATTTTTCACATCATAGAAATTAGGAGTTTCATAAAAATAACCAAAATTTTGACTTCCAACATTTTCAGTCAAATAATATCTACAAAATCCAGCTTGAATATTCAAATCTAAACTTTTATTTAAAAATCCTGAAAATACAATATTGTCCAATTCATTATTTGGAATAGGTGTTAATTTATTAGTTCCATAAGATTTCGGTATTTTATAAATAACTCCTTCTAAAGATACATATGAATAATCATAATTTTTATGTTTTATAAATAAATCAATAATTTCATTTACAGCGTAGCTATAAGTATTATTATTTTTTAGATAAAAAGTATTTTTTGTTTCTAGAACAGTCCCATTTGAAGCGTATTTTGTAGCCTCAAAATATAATTTATCAAAATCTGTATACAATTTCGGAAAATTATTATTTTTTATGTTGAATAAATAAGGTAAAATTTCTTTTGTGAAAAAAGATACAATATTAGAATTACTTTCAGATATGCCTTTATATTTAGAATTGCTTCCTCCTATAATATTTTTATCCCAAAGTGTAGCCTTATTGTTTTCTTCAAAAAAGGTAGAAAAACATTTAATATCTCCGCAACTATTCCTTTTCTCATCTCTTATTAATGGATTGGTCGTAGTAAAAACTCTGTAATTATTATTTCCTTGACTAGTAATAGTAGAAAATTGACCCGGTATTCCATAGAGTTTATAAATAAAATATTGAAAAAGACCACTGAAAACACCTTCCAATAATGTTCCTTCTGAATATAATTGATATGGAGTTGGAGTTAAAAATGTAGAAAGATTTTCTTCTTCTAACTGTACTCCAAAAATATTAACTTTCCATATATTTGATTGTGGATTAAAACCGTCTTGACTAATACTAGAGTCACTTGCATTAACTAATTTTATATTTATATTTTCTTCATTAAGTATTTTAAATTTAACAAAAACTCTTTTTATATTCTGCGGATAGAATGCTCCTTCTTTATCAGTATCATATGAGCCTGCTTGCACTGATTTGTCAGTTAGAACTGCACCAAGACTATTTATATTACAATAAAAACTTTCCCCGCAAAATATTTGAATAAAAGGAACGCCTGTTTCAGCAGGCAAAGGATCTTGAGGTAAAATATAAAAAGAAAAAGTATAATCTTCTTTTGTTGAATCTTTTTTCGTAAAATTAAAATTTATTTTATACTCGTTTGTTGCAGTATTCGCTAATGTTCCATAAGATACAAAATTTGGATTTGCTATATCATCAATTTTTACATTTGTTGATAAAGAATCAACTGTAAAATTTTCCGATTGTGTAGATTTTATTAAATTAGCAGACTTAGAAGTAGATCTATCTGAAAGAAATTCTTTATCATCAAAAGTTATACCAAAATTTATAGAATCTGAGTCAGAATAAAAACATGACGTATTATCTTCTTTTTTTAAAACTAACAAATTATTCTCATTCCAATTTATACCATAATCAAGTTTTTTTATATCTTGATTGTCTTCTCTTTTGTAAAAATCATTATACACATCTTCTACATTATCAAATGGAGTTAAATTTTGATAAGTAATTATACCATCCTTTATTATTGAATTAATAAATTCTTTTCCTTTATATTCTAACGAATCTGAGAATCCTCCGTTGTTTTTGAAATAATAAGTATTACTATTTAAAACTCTAGTTTTTACTAAATCTTGAGATGATAATCTATATTGTCCATTGTAATCTATATTGCTAAGATTTTTAAAGAATAAAGTATCAGAATCTGAGGTTAAAAATATGAATGGTCTTGTTTCACCTTTCGCTTCTGAAGAAAATAAAATATATTGATCATTTAGAGTTGCGTAAGAAACTCCTCTATATGGATAAATATTTCCAATTTGAGTATTGGTAATAGATGTCGGAAGATTTTTTGTATGCAATAGAACACTTGACGGAAATATAAATTTATGTTTTTCAAAAACAAATTTACCTTCCATTTCCTCTTTATCTACTATGCCTGTTATGGGAAAAGGAGTAAAATTATTTGGAATAGCTATTGCCTTGTAAGTATTTAATCTTTCATAATTTAATTCGTAATTTTCAAATGTATTAGGTAAACCAGTTTTACCTCCCAAATCTATAAAATAATCTGGATTTAAATTTAAATCGTTTATTTTAGTATTTATTGGAAGGCCATCATTAGGTTGAACAATATAAACTACTTCTCCTGTAGCTTTTAAATTTGTAAATTCTCTACTTAATTGTCCTTCTAAAGAATAAAATTTTACATCTTGTATATTTCCTTTTATAGTATAGTCATCTTTTGTTTTTTCGAAGTCTGTGTTATAAAGAAGGCCATTGGAAATACCATTTTGCGTAAAAAGAGTTCCAGAATAAGATACATTTATATTCTCTGATCCAAAAAAATCAGTGGAAGATCCAGTTATAGTTAAGTCTCCTGTTTTCCCTTCTGTGTATTGAAAATCTAAATCTATTTTAGAACCTTCTACTTGCAATAAATATTCTAATTCAAAAATAGCTTTTGATATGCCTGTTTGAATAATATCCCCAGAGTACGCGGAAATATTTGACCATGTAATACGCTCAAAAACTATATCATCTGTATCATCTTCTTGAGCATCTTCATTAACAGTTTGAGCATTCTGTATTTGTAATGAATACGACTGGTTCCCAAAATTTGTTTCTAAATCTAAGTAGACAGGGAATCCTTGAGAATATCCGCTTGTATCATAGTTGAAAAAATTTATATAATTTCCGGGTTGTATTTCTTTTACATGTGTGAATTTCCCTGTAATGCTACTCGAATTTATAGAAAAAATATCAACAATATACTGTCCTTTATTAGTTATTTTTCCGCTTACTGCTTCATTTGAATAAAAATTTGAAAATTCTAATTTAGGGATAGAGCTTCCATATATAAAAGCGTCTAAATCTACAGAATTCGAAACTGGAGAATCTAAAATTTTAACCACTAATGCGCTAAATATAGAAGTTGGAGTGGCGAGTACCCCCTCTCTAGTGATAGGAACAGAGTTTAAATAATCTTTATAAGTAGTATATCCTTGAACATAAGATCCTTCGGAAAATGGTTCTTTAATATAAGAATTTATACTAATAGGTTCTTTGTTAAAAGTTCCTATAATATTATCATTTGGATCTTTTATTATACCAGATTTAAATAAATAACGAACATAATGTGTTCCTGTAATTCCTACTTCAAAATGATCACTAGAATAATTATAAACTTTAAAGTCAAAGTTTAAAGATTTTTGAGGGTAAAAATTCCTATATTGTATTCCTGTAATTTTCATTTTAAATAATATTTATATAGGATTTGCCGGGGTTGCTTCTTAATGCATTATTTAATTGATGCGTTTTTACACTATCAGAAGGATTTACAGGAAAAGAGTTTGAAAAAGTAAGATTAGTTCTAGTCCCACTCTGATCTAATCTTATGGAAAAAGATACTAGTCCATCTTCTGGACCTAATAAAGAATTAGGTAATCCAAAAATAGAATAAGTTTTAGTTTCTTTCTCCTCTTGCAAATTTGTATTTAAATTAAATAATATTTTATCTGCATAAGTTTTAATTTTTGCTTCATCTATATAACATCTATTATCATTTCTTTCTAAGTTAGAAATATCTCCATTTGTTATATCTTTAGTATTTGCTCTAATAGAAACATATTTATCATTTTGTTTTCCTTGTGTAGCAAAAACTAATTCAAGTTTAGGTATAATAGCTTTTATTTTTCCAAAATTAAAAGAATTGACAGTTTCTATAACTTTTATTACATAATTAGAATCTATAGGTGATAAGATTGGTAATCTTGTATATGTACCCTTAGTTTTCTTTATATAAAATTTAAATAATTTACATTTATTGGATTTCGCTCCTAAGCCTTCAGTATTTTCATTTTCGTCTGGAGATATTCCATTTGAAATCTCACATTCTATATCAGGCTGCTTATTCTCTCCAAAAGACCAAACTAAATATAACTTTTCTTTATCAGTCAGAGCTGCCCCACCTTCTGAAGTTCTGTCTAAAAAAACATAAGGTTTTAAGCCATCTATAAATTTTTCTACATTTTCAGAATTTGGGTCAGGTTGCCATATAGGAGTTCTATTAAGGACAACAATATTTTTTTCGGCAAACTTTGATATCTCAGCTGCTCTTATATATGGATGAGAAATATTTATATCTGGAAATACAAATTTATTACCGGGTTTAATCCTTGAGAATCCTTTAACAGTTCCATCTGGACTTTCAAAACTTTTATCTTCTAAATCACTTGCAGCAGCAGACCAATATTTTCCACAAAATGTTTTAGCTATCTGAAGTTCAAAATCATAAGCTTTAGTTCCTGTTTCTTCTACAATTAATAAGTAAGCCCCTCCTTCTTTTAGTTCTTTTATTTTTTCTTCTGTAAAAGCTCCTCCTAAACTAGGATTAGAAGATCCTATTATATTATGGTAAAGAGCTTGGCATTGAGCTTCCCCTTTTTTGCCTGCTTGTTTATCTGTCGTATTCTCATGGCATATAGCTTTTATATTCCATCCTAAAAGAGCATTATTCCCTGTCCCTAATTTTACTTTATCCGGACTTGTATATTCGAGTACTTTAACATAACAAAATAAATCTCTTAATTCTTTACTATAGTAACTTGCAATAACTGATGCTTGGAAATTGAATTCTGATCCATATCTTCTTTCTAATGGTCTATTTCCGTTGGATAATTTATCGAGAGATATTGGGAAAAGCGTTCTATTACTATTTCTACTAGATCCAGATCCTCCCCCTGTATTTGAACTACAATCATATTCTTTTATTTCTCCATCTTTTCCAAAATATGCTATATTTATATCTTTGGAAAGTCCTTCTATGCTTTTACTTGTAGAAACTTCTTCTATTTTGCAGTTATTCGAATCTTTTATAGTCGAATCATTTATATTTATACCTCTACTTAAATCAAAGAAAATCACTGTATCGTTTTTCCAATAAAATGAAAATCCAAAATCTTGACACCAATTGTTCAAAACTTCTCTAAGAGTTCCTGTGTATTGAGCTCTGTAATCGACTGGAGAAGAAAAAGTATTATTGAAATTCACTCCATATCTAGAAGCTTCTTGTATGAGATCGCTAAATTTATAATCTACATCCAACTTGCTGAATCCTCTTGATTTCTGACAATCTAAAGAGTTATTAGGGGTTGTGTTTGATGTACAAGGATCACATTTATCTTTCTCAGAGTCATTTTCTAAATTGCCACATGGATCAATATAATCTCCAACAAAAATCATATTTGAAAAATCTCCAACAGCTCTATAAATAGATAGATTGCTAACTTTATTTGAAACTAAACTAGGAGTAACTGATGAAGTTTTTAAATAATTATTTAAATTTATATTACCGGGTAATGCTACTTGTGTTGTATTTTGTTTTAATATATTCGGCAAAGGGCCTCCATCTTTGCCTTTTAATCCTACATATATTTTGTCTAAAATTACACTAGTATCGACAAGGGTAAGTTCACAAGTTTTTCCAGATGTTACGCTTTCCTTTGTAGAAAAAGAAATAGCATGTCCCTTAAAAGTATAAAAATTCCCAATCCTAACTACTATTTCGGATTTTGTGTTAAGATTGTAGTCTTCTTTTCCCCATATAAAAGATAATCTTAATGTAGACGGCTCAGATCCTCCACCGCTTAAATCTGCTGAGTAAACTTTTTTCGTAATACCTGATATTTTTATTGAAGGAAAATCCGCTTTCATAATATTCTATTCAAAAGGTCCAAGAATCCTAAATGCGCCTGACCAATTAGAGTTAGTATTATTATAAATACTACTCTGATCAACTAATGTTATTCTATCTCTTTTTCCATGAGATAAATGTAAAGTAGATGTTTCGTAATAATCTTCTTTTACCTGTCTATATTTTACTTTTGCTGAATTTTCTCCTAAAAATACTATACTTGCTCCCCTTGCAAAAAGGCCCTTCGAAAATGTAAAATTTGAAAATAACTGCAATGGATTAGCTGAAGTTTTATCGTATATTACTGGATATACTCCATTCTCTAATATCTCTGGAAATGTAATATGTGTTTCGTCTATTGTATAATTATCTACTTTTCCAGAGTAACCCCAGTATACATTATAACCATTTACAAATTCTTCGTCTAATCTAAAAAGACCATTTGAAGTATCAAAAAGTAATTGCTTTCCTATATCTTTAAATGATTTGCCTGCTTGAGTTTGCAATAACATATATGGCTTTTCTAGGATCTGACTATCCATATAAAAAGCTTTTTCATTTATTGCTCCATCCATATGCAATGACTGTTTATAAGTAGTCGCTGTATTTATCTCTGTTAAGTTTGCAGTTGAAACATATGTGTATTTTTCCAACTTATTATATGTAAAAAAATCTTCTACATCAATATTTGCTCCAGTATAGAAAGAAAATAAATGACTTACTGTTCTTTCTGACTGATCATTCATTGAGTAATAAATTTCATCATTAAATATTATATTATTTGAACCTATGCTAAAAGGAGTATATTCTCCTCCTATTGGAATTATAGTTCCTGTATTGTAACATAATAAATCTTGACTTAAACTATATTCTCCTGACCAAAAAATTTTACTTAAAGCATTAGATCCTGTACCAAATATAGTAGATATATAATTACCTGTATTTGTAGGTATATAATTTTCAGTTACATAGTCTAAAAATGGTATAAATTTTTCAGCGTTAGACTGAGATAAACTCGAATTATTTTTTCTTTCAAGCTGTTTAATCTCAGAAGTTTTTGTATAAACATTAGTATAAGTACCTTCTAATGGTAAAAAACCTGAAAAAACTTTTTCATAATCTTCTTTTTCTAATGTGCCTGTGAAACAAACTAGCTGATCAAAATATCCCGATATACCACTTAACGAATTCTTGTTTAAAACATAAGTATTATAGCCTATGAAAAAACCTCCTCCTGAAAGATTTGTTTCTGGTTTAAATGAGAAAGACTCTGTTTTATAAATAGATCTTGAATCTATATCATAATTTAATAAAGTTATATTATTAGAAGCTTTTATTATACCTAAACAGTTTTTTTTAGCTAGTCTTATATCGGAGAATGTGTAGCAGTCAGATTTTGAAGAGTTTGAGTATAAAAATAATTCATTATTATTATTAAAGTTTAAAGAAAAACCTGCATTCGATTGAATTTTAAAATTCGAAAGTAAAGAGCCTGCTTGATTATTCTTTTTTTCTAAAGTAAAAAATAATGAAAAATCACAATCTCCAGTTATCCCAGTTAATTGAGTAAACTCTGAATTAATAAAACTTCTAGATTTAGCAGAACTTGTATCAAGCCATTTATCTCTTACTAATAGAGATGCAGCTTCTGACTGTGATATAAAATAATTTAATTCCATTACCCTTAGACCTTTAAACAGAATACACTTTAAAACCTATTTAAAGAAGATTGTCCGGAATTATAATAGCTTTTTCGGCAGACCAAGAAAAAGCAAAAGTTATAGATCCAGCTGGAGAAACTTTTGAAATTTGAGAAGAGTCTAAAATTTTATTAGCTCCATAAAAAATCGAATTAGAAATTTGATTTACTCTATTCCTTAACTGAGCTACTGTTTTCTCGTAAGAGCAACAAACGGGTTTAATCAATGTCCCTTGGATATTAAATGCCGCCCTTTTTATTATTTTAATGTCTTCTATATAATGACAGCCATTACTATTAATAGGCAATGAAGCTTTTATTTCTTTTAAAGCTGGAACGAAAGAATATTCATAAGTAAAATTTTGTAAACATCCACAATCAGAACCTAAACTGTTGCAAAATTTAGCACCTATTTGAATGGTTCCTTCAAATTGGTTCTCTGAATAAGAATTATCTTTTTCATTGAAATTCAATCTTTCCGTATTACCGAATTTTGTCCATTTTTGCTGCACATAATCTGCAAAATCTAAATTATTATAATATTTGTAAACATTATCCCATCTATCTTTTTTACATTTTATCTCAGATCTTATAGTCAAATTAGCTTCTATACATTTTCTTGAAGTTATTAGATCATGAGTGATTCGAGTTTCGTCTATTGTATAAACTTTATTGTCTTGTTTATTTGAAAACTCTAAAGAAAATCCTACGCTATTATTAGAGAAATCTCTTTGAAGAGAAAAATTTGTGGGAGTTGTATATAGTGGAGAAAAATCTTCCGGATAATATTCAGTCACAGAGTAATCACTCCCTAACTCTGAAAGAGCTTTATTTATATAATCTATAAAAGTCGGGATCATCAGAAATTTGCCTCCATTCCCAATTAATCCCAAAGTTATAATTTCATCATTTGGGGTAATTAAACATACATTGCTTCCGCTATCCCCAGCTATAAAATCATTAAAAAATAAACTTTCAGGAGAAAGATTTGATTGAACATATTCGTTGAAAGTATCATCAATGGAAAATTGTTGTGTTTGCTGATCTGTTACTGTAATTTTTTGAAATTTCCCGATACAAGCTCTTTGAAAAGGGGATGCTTCACTTACTCCCGGACTACTCTCTTCTATTTGGTCTCTGCAAAATAAAGAGTAATCTTTTAAATCTATAAAATTTTTATAATTTTTGGTGAGAACTCTAAAAAACTTTACAGTATCAGGCAAAGCTTCGTTAAGAACTCCTAATCCTAAATCTGAAGCTATTTGATTAGGATGCCCTACTTCTAATATAGAAACTAAAGTTCTAGTTAAAACTTTATTATCATTAGTTAGAAAATATAAAGTTTGACCTACATTAACAGGGTAATGATAAGCAAATAAATAATGCTTTGGAGTAATTAATATACCTATTTTTCTATTTTCATATCCAGATTCACTACTAGCGACAACAAACCCTGAAATATCTATGCCATAAATCCAGCAAGATGGATTTTTTACAAAAGTCAGAGTGGATGTACTAAAAGTGCTCCATATTCTTTTTTGTTCAGTCGTTCCAGTTAATCCTGCTACTCTTTGAGATATTCTAGATGAAAAATTAGGATATTTAAATTCTTTTGATTCCGTAAGATACATTTCATTAGCTGTTGAATACCAATCTTTAGTTGATATATCATATTTAATAGCTTCTAATGTGCTATCTTTAGAAGAAATTTCATTCAATCCTTTAGCTAATAATGGACCTTGGTGAGTTCCATCTATTTTGACTGAAACTTCTCCATTTTCAGAAATAGACATATCTCTAACATATTTTAAAATACCATAATGACTTTTAGATAAACCAGATTGTAAAACAAAAGTTTTAGTTAAAGATACTTCACCTGTTAATCTATTTAAAGTTTCATTTTGAGAAATTAAAAAAGAGTTATAAGAATTTAAATCCGCTGTTTCAAAATAATTTTCTATAGCAGCTTTCCAAATGTAAAGAGATTTAGTAGCTACAGTTGTATATAAAGATACAGAATTAGAATCTACTATAGATAATTGAAAAAATGGAAATAAAGATCTCTTTGTATCGTATGTTATAGATATTTTATACCAACCATTACCAGCATCGGAAATATAATGGTTAATGTAAGAAGTCGCTTTATTTTCATCTACATAAATAGATCCTTTCTGTCCAGTTTTTATATTGAACCAACCTCTAATTAAATAAGGATCTAAACCTGAATAGTTAATAGTTCCCCCGTAAACATAAGGAGTAGTAGTTGTATTAGCATATGATATTGAAGTACTTGTAGAACCGGTAACTACAAAAGTCCCATTGTATCCAGATGGATTAATATTCTCTACAGTAACTGTAGTCCCAACCGATATAGTTCCTGATCCAGCTAAATATGTTATAGTAGCTGTAATTCCATTTCCACTTGCTCCAGTAACTCTAAATTTTTCAAAACCGAATGATAAAGTAACCCATTCCGCTGTTACTGCTTTGACGTATATAGATGTTTTATATCTTCCTGAAGTAGTAGAACCATCTCCCGGATTTATTATACTCCCTTTTATAAGATTCAATCCATTGGAAGGGCAAGCAATTCCGTCAGCTGTTAGAGATCCATCAGGAGCCAAAGTATCATTGGGCAAAACGCCCATATTTACTGTTTTCCAATATGTGTCATTATCAAATGCGCTTTCTGATATAAGAATATTACTCTCATTTATTAAACTTGAGTAAGTTAAGTAAAGATTATTTAAATCAGAACTTAATAAATTAGAGTTAGAAGCTACAAAATTTTTAGCATTTTGAAAACCACCTTGTGTTTTATTTAATCCTTTGCAAGAACATGAAAGTGTTATATTTATTGTGTTGTCAGGAGAGACTTCTAATCCTAAATTTCTTTTAGGCTCTATTATTCCATAATTTTCAAAATATCCTTTTTTAAAACATTCTATATTTATAGTATAGGGCACCCAATCGTACCATTTGTTGTCATCAAAACTTATAGATTTGATTATGCAATTTTCCCATTCTTCGACATTCTCGTAGCCTACTATACCTTGTATACCTTGAATACCCTGTACACCTTGTACCCCTCTATTTTCTATTAATTGTAACTTTTTAAAATTTTTAGAGAATTTGGAAACAAGCAAATCTGCTACATTTTTAATCCCTTCGAATCCAGATTCGCAAGGATTATAATATGAGCCTGTCGCTCCAGTTACTGAAATCGGATAATTTCTTTTTATTCTCCCTGTTAAAGATAAATTGTCTACTAAATTTATATCAGAATTAGAATAGATATTCTGAACATCTCTTGATATAAAAGGTGTTGGACCTATATTAGAAAAAATATCTTCCGAATCGTATAAAACTTTAACTTCACTCATTATATTAATATGTTATCACTTTCAATTTTCTTTGTATAATAGTAATCAAAAGTAGCATTGAATGTGTTTTCGAAAGGATTAAAAGTATAATTCATATTTTTCAAAAAAACATTTTCAGCATAAACTCCCGATATAACTGTAGGTTTTTCAACTTTAGTAAAACACTCTGTTAAGTAATCTTCTATTTGTAAATTAGGTTTGCCTATAATTTTTATGGAATTAGAATAGGAACCTTCTGAAGATTGTCCAGCTGATTGAATTATTTCATTTGAATTCGGCACAAGAAATTTATTATAAATGTGAACAGGTTTACTGTCTGAAATAGAATTAGTACAAAGAATAAAATTAGAATTTTCAGAATAATAAGATGGATTATTTGAATAAGTATTACTATAAGAAATTTCGCCATCAAACTCCTTGTAAGAAGTCGATTTATTATTTAAATAAAAATTGCCAGTTGGTTTGCATAAAAATTTATTTACTTTACTAGCCAAAGAAAATGTTCCACTTATTCTAGAGTAAATTTCTGGATAGCCTCCTGTGTAACCCGATAGTGCTAGATTAAATCTTTTTTCTTTATTTTGTGATCTACCTATATAAGAACCATTCTCTTCTATAGTGAAATAACCGTCTTCGTCTTTAGATGAAGATCTGGAATTGTTAAATATATAACCTGAATTTAAATATTGAGGATCATTAGTGTAAGAATAATTATATTGAACAGTTCCTTCTAATGGGTCTTCTTGTAAAGTTTTAGAAATTTCTGGATAAATCAAACTACAGGTTCCTGTATAAACATTCTGAAATCCTGTAATCAAATTAAAAGAACCTGATACTCTTTCATAAATTCCTGTTCTAACTGTATCCCATCTTGTTCTTGCTCCCATTAAGTTTCTTTCTATACCATCTCCACTAAATAAAATAGATTTTAAAGTTCCATTCTCTGAGGCTACTATATTATTACCATTGAAATCTACTGAATGAGAAAATTCCCATGTCGCTGAATTATTATTATCATAATAACTTCTTTTAGTAAGTGAATACTCATTGTTAATAGTATCACAACTTTCATTTGAATATGTTATATATCCGCTATAAATATTTCCAGTTATAATAGATGGAAATATACTTTCGATTCCTATATTCGGAATTCTATATTGAGAAAATCCTGAGAATATTTTATTTTTTAAATTTATTCTTGAATTTAAATCTAAAGGACTATCAATAGAAACAGAAATTTCTTGAGCTGTTTCTTGAATACCATTCGCATTCATTGAAATTGAAAATGATTCGTCTATAGATTTAACATATTTAAAATCGTTTTGAAAAATGCTTTTATCTATTTCTAGATAATTATTGCCAGTTAAATTATATAGATTGCCAGAAGAGGGAATTTCAAAATTTAATGAAAAAACTTTATATTGCAAATCATTTCCTTCCTCCCAATTTAAAGAAGTTATTTTTCCTGTACCCAAATTAATACCATGCAATACAAAACTAGAATATCCAAATCCTGATTCTATAATATTTTTCATGCCTGTATATGCTACAGAAATAGAATTTAAATTGGAATCTCCTGTTACTCTAGATCTTATAGAATAACTATCCAATGATGAGAAACAGAATATATTTCCTAAAAAATTAAAAGTTTTACTAAAAGAAAGAGATTCTATATCATTGAAATATAAAGTATTCATTTACTTAATATATACACTCCATTCTAACCTGTTGTTGCTGGAGGCGCTTTGGTAGGAGGAGCAGCTGGAGGCGGTTTCCCCGCTGCACTAGCCACTTCTCTATTATGCTGTTCAACCATACCTATAATAGATGGTTTTAATTTTTCTATCATTTCAGGTGTAATCCCTTCTCCTGTTATATTCACACTTATCTGAGATGTAGTATTTACATTCGTAGTATTTACAACTCCTTGAGCACCTTGAGCGTTTTGACCTTCAGCTGCACCTTCTGTCGCGGCTCCTTGAGCATTAGTAAGTCCAGTCACAGCATCTACAAGAGGTTTTATAACTGCTCCTAGTTTATTCTCTTCCTCTTTTGTTTGAGCTATTTGTTTTTCTATTTGAGCTTTTTTACTCTTTTCATCTTTTACGTTTCCAACATTATTTAAATCTTCAAAAGTTTGACCTTCTTTTTTTGGTATAACTTTATTATAAGCATTTTTCAAAGCTCCACCTGTTTGTTCATCGGCCTCCTCTGCTGTAACCTCTCCTCGTATAAACTTATTAATGAAATCTGATTTTTTTCCGTCATTATCCGGCCCCATATCAGCCATTGCTTCAAAGCCTACTTTACTTCTATCTCTTCTTTTCGCCTCTATATCTGCTATATTTTTATTTATAGGATCTAACTGAGCTTCTTGATCTTGTCTCTCTACAACTTTAGCATTATAAGCTTGAACTTTTTTCTTGTCTTCTGGTTTTTGTATTTGATCCATGATAACAGGAGCTACTTGACCTTTAAATAGTTCATTGTTTATAGCTCCCATGTTCTGATCTGTAGCCCGAGCTACATCTTCAGTACCTTTTTTTACTTCACCTCTTAATTGGGTTTCTTTTTCAGTATTTTTAGCTTTAGCCTGTAGCTCTTTCATTCTCTCTCTTTTCACTATATCCAAACCATCTTGTGGATCTGCTAATATTTTTGTATCAGTCGCTTCTCTTGATTCTAATTCAGTTTTTCTAGCAATCTGTCCTTCACTAAGAGGCCCCATACGATCTAACTCCCTTAAATCTTGAAGCTCTAATTTATTGTCTTTAGCTTCTTTTCTAGTGTCTAATGTTTTTGCATCTGTAGCCTCTGTTAATTCTAATTGTTCTTTTCTTTTTTTATCACTATCAGTAAGAGTTCCGTAAGGCTCTTTAGCTCTTAAAATATTAAGTTCTTTTCTATTACTTTCAGCTTTATCAAAACTTCTAGTTTCATCTTCAAGACCAGTAAGTTCTGTTTTTTCGTCTGCTGTAAGAGTTTTTCCTTTAAGAGAATCTAACTCAGTTTTCTTTTTATCTAATTTTTCTATTTTTGCAGCTACACCTTGTAAATTTTTATCTTTGCTACCTTTCAATTTAGCTACATAAGAAGCTCTTACTTTAGCAGGATCTTTAGCATCAGCTTTCTTTTGGGCCTCAGCTATCAATTGATCTTCTGATAAAGTTTTTTCATCTGTTTCTATTCCTTTTCTTAAGTCCGCTATTTTACCTTTAGGATCTAGTCTTGCTTTAAATTCTCCAAGTTTTTTCTTTTTATCTCGTATATCTTTAGGGTTTACTCCTTTCCATGGTTCGAAATCCGAATAACTTGTTAGCTCCATATCAGCTGAAGATGTAGCCTCTAGTTCCGCCTTTCTTTTTTGTGATTGTTCGGAAAGATTAGGTATCTTATTCAATGCTTCTAGTTCTTTTATATTACTGACAGATTTATCGTAAGCTGTAGTTTCTTTTTCTAAACTGGTAAATTGATTTGCTTCATCAGCAGAAAGCGGATTAACTTTCTCAAGAGATTTGATTTCATCTTTTTTAGCTTGTATTCCTTTTTTTAATTCTTCTGGATCTCTTGGTGGTCCGACTCCTCTTCTAGATTGCAATAATTCAAGATAACCTTTTGGATCTGCCATTTGAGCTTGAGCAGTAACACTTTTTATTTTATTATCAAGATCAATTTCTTTTTTAGCAGCCATATTAGCTTTCAAAGACTCTTCTTCTTTTTTTCTTTCTTCTGGTGTTAATGGAGTTAATTGCTCTTTTCCATCCTTTCCTTTCCTCATCACTCCGTTTTTAAGGTAATCTTGATTCTTTTTTATATTTTCGTCTATTTGCGCAGCATCTTGTAAAGGAGCTGTTCCTCTTTGTTTCTCTAAAGATTTTAAATATTGAACCGGATCTTCAGCCAATCCAGCTTTTACTCTTGCTGTTTCAGATTTATTTTTTATTCTAGCCGCAGTATTTTCAGCTTTATCTGATTTAAAACCGGCTAACTGTTCTTGTGCTTTTTTTACTTCCTCGGGAGACATTTTAACTCTTTCGATTTTTCCATCTTTACCTTGTACCTGTCTCCCTTCTCTCAAGTCTTCCTCAACTCTTTGAATTCTCTCATCATCTTTTTTACCATCTCCTAAAACTTTTGCTGTCTCTTCTAATCCCTGAAGTCTTTTTACATTTATATCTGTTTCTTGAGGAGTTTTACTTTTTGTTTTAGCTGGTAATACAGCATCTTGAGTTAAAAATTTAGAACTTTCAGTATTGTAACTTTCAGCAGCAGATATAGCGGCATCTATTCTTTCTCTCTTCGCGGCTAAAGTGGTATCAGATCTTTCTATTTCTTTTTCAAAATTTCGACCCGCATCTTTTTTTCTTTTAGTTAAATTACTTATCTGATTATCCTCCAGAGTAGTATCTAAACCCTGTTTAGCTTTTGCATCTTTTTTAGCTTGAGCCTCTTTAATTCTTTTTTCCACTGATACCTCATCCTCTTTAAAAGAGAATCCAGAGCTTTCTACTTGTGAAATATAAGCATTTCTAGCTGAGATTTCTTCTCTCGATCTATCGTTTCCTCCTTCATCCATTAGAGTAGATGCTTTTAAATTTTCAAAATCAGTTTCTGTAGCTTTTCCGCTTTTCATCCTTTCTTGAAAACTTACTAGATCATCCATTACAAAATCTTGTTTAAGTGTGGCAGCTGTACCAGTATTTATTGTTCTCTGGTAATTTAAAGGAGTTTTTATTTTTTCAACAGCTTTTTGATTATCTATAATTCTTTGTGGTTCACCTGCCTCTGCTACACTTCTTTCTTGTCTAAGCTGTACGTTTTTCGCTTTTTCAGCTTCAAAACTTTTATAATCTTGTGTTTGAGTTACCGCAGCTGATCTTCTTAATATATCAGCTTGTTCTGACCCTCTACCAGTTAATGATTTTGCAGTTATATTAGCTGTCGAGCTTGCATAATTAGGCATAGCGGCGGAGCTAGGATTCATTGATGTGTTAGTTGCTGCAACACCACTACTAGGAACAGTTGTAACACCAGCTCCAGCTACGCTAGGAACCGTTGGAACACTGGCTCCAGCTACGCTAGGAACAGTTGTAACGCCAGCTCCAGCTACGCTAGGAACCGTTGGAACACCAGCTCCAGCTACGTTAGGAACCACTGGGAATCCAGCTCCAGCTGCGCCTGCACTCGCAGCTATTGGAACATTTGCTCCGGCTGAAGCTGCCATTTGGTTATTATTAGCAAAAATGCTATTTACTCCACCAACTCCTTTTATTTCTCTAGCAAAACTTTGAACAGTAGAATCTTGAAAATAAGGATTATTAAATTTTTCATCTAACATTCTTTTAGATTCATCTGCTCCTGATCCTCCTATCTGTATACCTTCTGTAATTTTTTTTATAGATGCATCGGAAAAAATACTACCTTGATTAGATTTTGCTCTAGCCTTATTTAAATCCCTCAATTTTTGGCCTATATCATCTGCCATAGTTTTTTGCAACTGTGCTTTCCCGGATCTTTCCTCGTTAGTTCTTTTAACTACATTATCTTTGCCGTATCTTTCAGCTTGAGCTTGTTCATCTTCATATTTAATTCTATCATTCTGCATCTCTAAATTTGATGCTTCGACTAATAATTTTCTTCCTGTTTCAGTCTCTCCTCCGCCTGATCTTTCAGCTTTATCTCTTAATTTTTGTATTTTAGCATCTGTCTCTAATACTGCCCCAGTATTCATAAGTTTTTTAGTATATTGAGGGGGACCAGCTAAAGCACTTTTACCTATCTCAGCTAAATTCCTTCTTTGAGATTCTTTTAACTGGTCTTGAGATATTGTATTTATAGATCTTAAGCCATCGGCTTGATCTATTCTTAATTTTTCTATACCTAGTACAACTTCTTGATTTATATCAGCTATTTGGGATAAGATTTCTTTTGAGCCATCTGATGATCCTAAACTTTGCTTTATAAGACCTTCTAAAGATGAAAGATCTCCCCCTCCTTTTAATACAGAACTAGCTTGATTAAGAATATTTGATCTTTGTTCTATAGAAGCATTTTTTGGAATTAATGCTGTAAGCTGCTCCACTGCTTTAGAAACTATTTCAGTGCCTTTCTTTTCAGCATCTAAATTTAAGTCTTTTGTTTGAAGACTAGCTTGTCTATTTATACCCTCAGCTTCAGTAATTCTTCCCGATGCTCTATCCGAGTCTAGTCTGCTTTTTTCTATTGATAAATTAGTTCCCGCTGTTGAAAAATTCTTATAGTTTATCAATGCTGTATCTAAAGTTAAACCTTTCAATCCTTCATCAAAAACTTTTTGGAAGTCTAAGCTAAACCCTTGTATTCCTGTTTGCACAGTGTCATTCAGATTTTTATTAAAAGTCAAAAGCGCAGCTGCATATTTATCCATACTTTGTATAGAGCTATCTGTGAATTCTTTATTTAAATCTCCATAAGTTTTACTCGCCATTTTTACTTGAGACTCAGTTAGTCCTAACTCTGAACCGAATTGAGTTATAAAATCTCCCATACTTAAAGTCCCATTCCCCAATTTATCTATAGCCTCTGAAGCTTCTTTGGATTTAACTTTAGTAAAATCTATACTATCAATAATAGGATTTAAAAATGTGTCAAAATCTTCTGTTTTGAAATCTGAAGTTTTAGTTTTGTTGCCAAAAACACTAACATTTTCTTCTCTAGATTTCTTTATTATCTCAGAAGTAACCAAATTCCCTTGACTAAAATTCAGATCTTTACTCTTCTTTTCTTGAAAATTTGCTATAGCTTCTTGTTTTTTTAAATCACTTTTTTCATTTAATATCGTAGAAATTAATTCCGGATCTTTAATCCCTCCTAATGATTTAGCAAATGTGGATTGAGCTTTAGCTATCTTTTTTGGATCTCCTCCTGAAGTTTTTAATTCAGAAATTTCATTTTGAGATTTAATAGCTTCTTGCAAAGAAGTAATTTGAGATTCAGTGGATTGAATTAATTTTTGGTTGTTATTAGTCAATTCCAATGTAGATGGAACAGCAGCTTTAGTAGCTTTAGTGGCATAATTAAAAGCCCCTGCGAGAACCCCTACAATAGGGGCAATAGGAGCTAGAGCCGGAACCATAGCTACCATCATTGCGGCTGAAGCTCCAGCTGCGATAGATTCTCCTATATTCTGAACCTCCTTTTGAGCCTTTGTTTGCTCTTTTCCTTCCTCCGGCGTTGAAAACATCCCAGTTACAGTAGAAGCAGTAAAGGCTAATCCCATCATTTTTGCATTGATAGCTCCAGCTTTTGCTGCTCTTTTCTCTTTTTTCTCTTGTTTGAGTTCTTGCGGAGTTTTTGTTACTTTATTATCTGAATCGGGTAGATCTCCGCCCATAGGCATTCCTCCTCCCGCAGGCATTGCTCCTTGTTTCCCCCCCCCTTGTTGACCTCCTCCTTGCAAAATTCCACCTTTCTGGTTCGCGTTTAGTTCTTTTTGTTTAGCAAAATCAGCTTTGTATTCTTTTCTTATTGAACGTGATTCATTGTTTACGCTTCGTAATCTATTAGCTTTAGCTTTTCTTGCATCTTTTTCTACTTGAAATCTGTTCTCTATTTGAGTTCTTGGAAAACTTTGCATCCCTTTTCCTGCCCCTTGTATACCTTTCGTAGGTAAAATCGGAGATCCAAGCTTACCTCCGGGAGTCATAATCCCAGCTGCCACTGATCTATTGTAAAGTCTATCAGCTCTGATAGAGTCTGCTTTTCTATTCCTTTCTTCTGATCCTACAATTTGACCATCTCTATTTCTGAACAATTTGCTTTGCCCTTGTCCTCCTTTTTTAAATGTATTTTCAACACCTTTCGCTCCTACTCTTCTTTTATTAATTCTATCTTGAGTAAGATTTTTTAATATCTCTTTTCTACTTACAAACTGGTTCTGTGCTGTAAGAGTCGGCTGATATCTCCCCGGAGCTTGAGGTAGTTTAGCCATCTGCGCTTTAGCATTAGTGTAGTCAATTTTTATATTTCTCCTTTTTCTATCAGCATTAGCTTTAGCATCTCTTTTAGCTTGATCTTGAGGGGAAATGCCTGCTTTTTTGATAGGCGCAGCATTTGTGCGAGAAGCTTTTTTTTCGGCTTCAGCAGCTTTTCTTTTAGCTTGGTTTCTTTGAAAAATTTCTCTTGTAGCTTGAAAAGATCCTCCTAAACCTGATCTTAGACTACTGGGCAAAGCAGGTCTAGCTCTTACGGCTGCTACTTTTTGTTGAGCAGCTTGAGTTTTATCTTTTTTTTCCTGATCCTTGTCTGCATTCTTTTGTTTTGCTTCATTTCTTTTCCTTATTTTCTTTAAAGCTCTTTTCTCTTTGGGAGTCGCAAAATTAGGAATGAAACCTTCAGAAGAGGAATTAGGATTTTCTCTTGAAAAGCGAGAGCTTAAATAATCATCCACAGTTGGCACTATAACGCTCAAAGCTGTTCTGAGAGAAGGTAGATTGGCTCTTTGGACTGATGTTAATAGATTTCCTGTACTATATTGAACTTGATCTAAAACTTTTTTAAAAAATTCTATTTCATCAGAAGAAATGTCGGGAGCTCCATCTATTTGAGATATAAGAAGTGATAAAGCATTTGTAGAAGTAGGAGTATTTAGCATACTTCTAATTTTTAAAGCCAATGGACTATTAGCCGCAGTTTTTACTTTAGAGGCTCCTTGTCTTACCCTGTTCATTAATGAGGGTCTACGAACAGGAATTTCAAAATTAGGAATAAAACCAAAAGCTGAAGTTCTGCTTACCAATCCGCTTGAACTATCTCCATAAGTTCTTTTTGTTGTAGGCTCTATTTTCGCCATTTTGGCGAAACTCATCCCCTTGGATAAAGTCTTTTCGTCCTTGTTAAAAACTGCAAGACCTTTTGGGTTAGATTTTGTTTTTAAACTAGCTCTTCTCCCAATCTTAACATCTTTTCTTTCAAAACCCGCACTCATTTCCGCGTTTACGGATTCATTTAAAGCTTTTCTTTCTTGTGCATAAGGAATTTTTGCAGGGGAAAGCCGAGAAAAGAAATTAGGAATAAAGCCTTTTGCAAAAGAAGTCGGTTTACCTCTCAATCCTAATCCTTGAATACTATATCCTCTACCTCTTTTTTTATTTGGATTTTTAGAACCCCTTATATCGTCACTTTTTTCGTCAAATCTTTTCGATAGGGGAATTAAATTTCCGTCATCATCATACTCTACTAAAGCAGCTGATTTGATTTGTGAGGCATTCGGAACAACTAGCTCAGAAGACATAGTTTTTTCTTGAAGTGTTCTTCCTGCTATTCCCCTTATTGAGTCATAGGGTATTTTACCCTCCTTCATTAAAATAGCTGTACCTATTTTGTATTTTTCATTTTTTGCACTTCTTGATCTTAAAGTGGAAAGAAGCAATGAACGATTACTAATTTTAGCTATTTCTTCAGGACTTAAGTGGCCGTATTTGCCGAGTTTAGCGTAAGCATCATTGATAGCTATCTCATAATTGACTCTAGCATTTAAATAAGGCATAAACTCATCAGGCAAATTTCCCGTTAAAGGTTTTTGAGCTTTTACATATACTTCGTCTTTCCTAAATTGAACATCACTAGCTTTTAATCCTAATGCTTTGAGTCTGTCTTCATGTGGTTTTGAATTTACAGATACATCTGACCCACCAATAGATAAAGAAGCATCTTCAGCAGTATAATATCCCGGACCAAAATTTAGATCTTTAATCTCTGAACGCAACGGAACCCCTTTATTATAAAAACCTAATCTAACCCCTTTTCTATTGTATGGGGAATCTTGAGCTTCTTTTTCAACCATCTTCTTCAAAAGATCTGTATTATTTTTCTCTACAGCTTCTTTATACATTTTATCTTTTTCTGAAGAGAAATCAAAAGCTGGAGTTTTACTTATTTTAGCTAAACTAGATTCAACTTTTTCTCTTCCGTATTTTGCAATTAAGAAGTCATAAGTTTTTCTATCTATATTTCTGGCAAGATTCTTTCCAGATTTTTTATTTCCAACAACGTCTCTAAAAAATGTTTTGTCGGAAGCAAGAGAAGGAGTTGCGAAATTAGGAATAAAACCTCTTGAATTAGTTTTTTTGCTATACTCATTAACTTGATTTTTTAAATTTGGATCAATTACATTTGTATATCCGGCATCTATAATAGTAGCTTTACCTCCAGATTTAACAAACTTGTCGTATAAATCCTGACTTGATTCAGGTACTTTATAGTACTTAACATAGTCCTTAAGCAAATTATTTTTATTTTCTTCAATAAATTTTCGACCTTGAGGATTTAAAGTATAATTGGCCCCATGAAGGTCATCCATTTCCAACCCAGCTTTTTTTAATCGGGCTTGCAAAATACGCCCGAAAACTCCAGAAGCCGCTATACCAACAGAGTCACGAGCCATTGGTTCTTTAATGATCTCTTTCCGAATGCTTTTAGCTCGCAATGCTCTTTCTAAATTATCTGGAATTTTAGGTCCTGTAATTCCGTCAACTAGTCTTTTTTCAGCTAATAATTTTGATACTGTAAACTCATCTGTTATTGTTTTTGGTAAATTAGATTCAGATTTGACGTTTGCTGTTTTTGTGTCTTTTTTTGTTTCAAATCCTGCAAAAATTCCAGCTGACGAAGAGGGTTTTCTATTATAAAATCTTTTTACCCCTATATCCTTAGTTAATCTATGAAATGTTCCTTCTGCTCCGCCACCCATAAAAGAAGATTGGAGTGCAAAATTAGGAATAAATCCTTCAGAAGCGGACATACCTTTAGATCTGGGATCTATACCTTCTTTTTTAGCTAAACCCATTCCATTAGCTAAAGTTCCTTCATACTTATTATAAGTGCCAAAACCTTCTGGATTAAAAGGAGTTCTTAAAGAAGGGTTTTTACCCATTCTTATTTTTCCGATAGGTATTCCAGCTTTAGCTTCTTTGGCTCTAGATTTCTTTTTGGCATTTTGAGTTTCTTTATAAGAAAGTTTTGAAGCAAAATTAGGAATAAAACCACTTGATAAAAAACGCTCTAAACCATTTTCTCTTAGCACTTGTTCTCTAGTCTTTTTTCTTCCTCCAGTGTTTCTCGGTTTATTATATCTTGCGGACAGAATAGCTTGAACCCGATCTTCATCAGATAAAGGAGCTATTTCACTAACAGGCATATTTCTATCCTGTACATCAGTTGGTAATTGTCTTTCTGTTAGTATCTGTTGCTGAATTTTCTTATAACTGTTTGTAGTTTTCCTTGCTCTACTTCCTTGTCCTGCTAAATTAGCCGCCCATTCTTGAACTTTCCTTTCATCATCGGATAGAGGACCTGTTTCTATAGCAGGCATATCACTGTCCGGTACACTCATCCTTTCAGGATAGGCATTCATTGTCATTCCAACTTCTTTACCCATGTTAGGTAGATCCCTCGCCCTAGTGGAGCCCTGAAAACGTAACTTTGGAATAACTATTTTAGGAACAATTCTTTTACCATTTACTATCTGTGTTAGAGGTCCGGCATTAGTTTGTCTACGAGTTATTGGATCAATATCATTTAAATCAGGGACAGCTATATAATTGGTTAATTTTATTCTGTCGTATTTATCTGGAACGCCTTCTGTAAAAAGGGGTAAAAGCATTGGACTTAACTCAGCTATATTTTCAGGAAGAAATCTCCCATATTTATCTCCAACTTTGGGAGCTGTCCAATCTCCAGCTTTAGCTTCAAGTAAAGAGATTTCTTTATTTTCTATAGAATCTATTGAGAATGCATCGACTGCGTTATTGCCTTTATTAAATCCGGTGTTTCTAGTCGGAATAAATTTAGGGCCTACTTTTGTTTTATTGGCTTGCTGTATAGCGTATCTTTCAAAAACTCCAGTATAATCAGTTTGATCTACTTTGCCATCTTTTCTATTTTTATCTTTAAAGCGATAAGAATCTGGAGCAGATTGCAAAATTGAAGACATTAAATTTCTTCTTGAGCCCCCTTTATCAGGAATCTTAACTTGAACTTGTTCAAAAGAAATTGTACTAATTTTATCATCAAACTCAACATTTTTATTGCCTCTAGACTGAGCTAAAGCAAATTGATTCGCAGCATTTACATTATTAGGTAAAAATTGTGATATATCTATATAATCATCAGATTCATCAATTTTACTATTTAAATTAACATTCTTTTTACTCTTCGACTTAGGATTATTTATTGGTTCATCAATTATATCATCGACATAATCATCTGTTTGCAGAGCCTTGTACATCCTAGTCGCTCTATCTAATATTCTACTTCCAGAATCAGATTCTTGTATTCTCTTTCTTTGTTTCCTAAGCGCTCGTATTTCGTCGGCTTGTTCTGGAGGGGTTATATTTTTTCCAACTGTATATATTTTTGGTGGAAGCTCTCCTAGCCGTCTATTTATTTTATCAATTGCTTTATTCTTTTTTAGAGAAGTTCTTCCCATTGTTTTATCAATAAATGCGGTCCTATTTTGTATTTGAGGTAAATTAGCTATTAAAAGATCTTCTGACCCTCCCGCAGCTAATCTCCTAATTCCTTTTGTATCTCCTTCTCCAATTGCTTTTCTTAATTCAGTTCCACTTATACCCTCAGTCCTAGCGTCCTGCACCACTTGTAATCCCTTTTCTGTATATTTTGCGGTTTCATAGAGTCCCTTATCGTCACCTACTAATGCAATACTTCCGGGAGTAGGGCTTAGATATCTTCCGTCTGACACTTTAAAAACAGAAGGTATTCTACCTCTGAATTCGGAAGACGGAATAACTGTTGTTTTGGCTCCAGTCGCTTTTTTTATTAATTGTCTTCTAAGACCTATAGGAAAAACTGAGGTACGATAAGAATGTTTATCGCCTTCCTTAAGTGTAGCTCCAGAACTAACTCCGAATACTATATTCTCTGGTTCGAAACCTAACGAACGAGCTTGTGTAAACATTTCCTTATGCCCTTCCGTAAATGGGGCAAAAGCTCCATATGCGAATGCAATTTTCTTCTTTTCAATATTAAGTTGTTTTTTAATTATAGATGTTTTATCACCTTCTCTTTGCAATCTTGCGACAGGAACACCTTTATTTTCAGCCACTGCGGCTATATAATTAGGGTCTTCAGGATTTTTTCCTACAGTTTCTAGTAATGATTTCCCAGATCTACCTTGATTTGCTATTGGGTTATCACTAGCTGCTCTTTTTTTAGCAGACTTTATTTGATCTTCTCTGGATATTTGTAGAGAAATTAGCCTATCTACTCCTCCGAAAAGTCCTTCTTGTAAACTCCTTTCAGCATTTGACTGGGAAGCTTTTGTAGCTACGACTTCATCAACTTTGTCAATGTCTGACTCTTGTAGAATTGGTATTCGAGTCGTTTTTCTAAATTTACTATCATCGCTCTTTTTTGGTATGCCATATTTGTCTGCATTAAATGCAAGAGAAGTTTTTCCTGACCCCGGAGCACCATAAATTCCAGTAATTCTTTTTAAACCTCCGGTTTTTCTTTTTTGCATAGCATAATTACCTAAATGCTCCCAATACTCATGCGTTTTTGAGTTGCCAAGTCTTTCCATTTCTGAATTAACTATCTGTGCGTATTCAGGATTAGCTAAAACATCGCCATCTAATATACCAACTCTTCTAGTAATTTCTGCAAAATTCGGAATAAAGCCTTTGCTTGAAAAGTAAGAAGGAAGAGCCGCCGTAGAATTTTCTTGTCTTTTAATTAATGTGTATGGCTTTTCAAAAGATATAGGTTCTTTGATTTTATTTTTGAAAAATGGAAACTTTGATCTTTTATCTGTTTTTGGCAATTCTAAAGCTTTGGTTTGTAAAGCTTTTGAAACCAAATTATCTCTAGTTATTTCTCCCGCTTTAACTTCTGCTATCCCCTGCCTCTTTGAATTGATTATGTCCATTCTTGCACCTTTACCAGTTGCTAATACAGATGCTTCTTTATTTATTTCATTAAACGCTCTTTGTCCTGTTTTCTCAAACATATTCCCACCTACTTTAATAGCGAATCCATTTATTTGATTTTCGATAGAATCATTCTTTTCGCCTTCTATTAAAGGCATAGATGAGTCTTTAACTTCACCACGATTTCTTAAATTATCAATTAATAATTTTACCCCATCTTCAGTATATCCATTTTTTAGGCCTATATTAGTTATAAATTTTGCTTTATCTTCTGTAAATTCTCCTGCAAGTTTTTTCTTTATGCCTTTGATATAATCCGGAGTATTTAATGATACAACATTATATTTTAAATTTTTTATAGTATCAACACCAACATCTGCAACACGAGAAGATTGTTCTCCTGAAATTTTACCTGAATATTCGATTGATTGTAATTGTCCATCATCATTTTTATTATATTTACTTATATCCTTTTTTTTAATTTTTCCTATTCCTTTTCCCCTCTCCAAAGAGGCTTTTGCGAAATTTGGAATAAAGCCTTTGCTAAATGATCTACGTTTATATTCGTTAATTTTTTCCTTTGCTTCTTTGCTTCTTGCTTCTGCCATGCCAGCGTCCACAATAACAGCTTTGCCTCCAGCCTTTACGAAATCTTCATAAAGTTGGTTATCTGAGTCATATGATGCTCCCGCTCTACGCGAAGACAAATAATCTAAATGTTTTTTTAAGAAATCTTGACCTTTGGCGTTTACACTGTAATTTTCGCCAATTAGATCGCTCATAAGTACGCCAGAATCGTACATCTTACCCTCTAATATTTTTCCAAAGCCATTCGATGCATCCCTTCCAATTGACTTAATAGCCATTGGATCTTTTATTATTTCTTTTCTAATACTGCTTGTTCTTACGGATCTATCTAATGTGTCTGGAATTTGAGGTCCTGTAACCCCCGGAATAAGGTTGCCTTCCGATAAAAGTCTGGATATCGAATATTCCCTTGTGACTTTATCTTGTATTTCTCTTCTACTTTGGTTTTTGTAAAATCTTTTTACGCCCACACCTTCTGAGAGTTTATGAAAAGAACCTTCTACTCCTCTTCCAATCTCCCTAGAGGTTTTTACGAAATTTGGAATAAAGCCACTTGAACGTAATACCCCATTCGAAGACACTTTAAATTGTTCTTGTTCATAAGGGTTTATACCAGTTTTTTTAATAGACTCTTCTTTATGTTTTTTACCCCCTTTTGAATTTGGAGGTGGATTAATAAAATATTTTTTCTTAGATTCTGGTACAAAACCTTTGGAATTATTTGATGGTATTTTACTTGCTGTTTCAGCAGTATTCATGACCCCACCCACAGGAGAATTAACAACAAGTCCCGAAGCATAACTGGAACTTAAAGCTCCTTTTTTTTCTGCCATTTTTACTTCAGGAGAAAAGCCATTAGAATAAGTCGGGATATAACCTTTTGCTTTATTTTTTCCTCTTTTATTAGCTGCTAATCCTACTGTAACAGCTTCACTTACCTGAGCTATACCTTGTCTTCTAGCCATACTCATCATTAATTCTTCTAAAATCTGTGTTTTCTCTACTAAACTTGTAGTTGTCGCTAATCTATCTACTAAGCCTTTATTGCCCATCAATATAGCTTTATTAACTGACAGTTGCATTTTTTCATCAACTAGAGAAGCTTTTTTCAAACCGGATAAAGCCTGAACTGCTGTAAAAGCATCTTTCGAAATTTTAAATAATAATCTACCAATAATACCTATTAATAAGTATGCCCCCGGCCCAGCTAATGCAGAACTTATACCATTAAGTATAACTTTGCCTATTGAAAGTCCTGCCTTTTCACCTCCATCCGCTGCTGCCCCCAAATTAAGAGTGTCTAATATTTTATTGCCAATACCCACAAAACTATCTAAAATAGGTTGTACAGTTACTTTTCCTGTTTCTGCTAAAAATTGAGTAAGATTATTCTTTAATTTTTGCAAATTAGCATCTGTAGTCTCTGTTAAGATTTTTAATCTTTCAGCTGCGTTTCCAGAAGAATCAGAAGCTACTCTAACAGCTTTATCAAATAAACTATACTCTCCATTTAAAGACTTTAATGTTGCTTGAAGAGTATTGATTTGATATACTCCGGCTACTTGTTCAAGAACGAATGCCCTTTGACTATCTGATAAACTGTCTAATTTATTAGATAAATTCGTAAGGACTTCAATTTGTGATTTAAATTCTCCATTAGAATTTTCAGTAGCTATGCCTATATTATTTAATACCTCTTGAACTGATGTTCTAGAAAGTCTAGTAAAAATTGTTTTTAAGCCGTTGGATATAACTGGAGCTCCCCGAGCAGAAACCTGTTGAACTACAGATATCAAAGATGCAATTTCTTTTAGTTCTATACCAGCTGCACTAGCTACGCTACCAACTCTTTTTAAACCGTCAGATATTCCAGCTGCACTAATTGCGAATGCATTGTCAAGAGAAACAATACTATCTACAACATCTTCATAAGTTAAAGCTTCATCGGTGAAAGTATTTATAGCAGCTGTTAAATTCTCAACAGTTTGAGCCGCATCGGTTCCAGCAATTTTAGAAAAAGCAAGAGCGGCATTTGTAGCCTTCAATGTCTCTTCTACTGACAAACCCTGCCTAGCAAATTCAGAGGCAGCTGCGGCGGCCACATCGAAACTCTGGCCTGTAGCATTAGCAACCTTAAAAAGCTCTGATGAAAATATCTGTAAATTAGAATTAGATGTTTGTAATATAGCTTGAATTCCAGCTAATTGCTTTTCAAGTTTTACAGAGTCTGTGAAAAGTCTTGTAAATGCTGTGGCTAATCCATAAACGACTGTGGTTGTAGCTGTAAAAGCTAAAACTCTAGCGGTAGCAGCATCTAAACTGCCTGAAAACTTATCGAAATCACCTGTAATTCTGCCAAGGGGCAAACTTCCACCTTTTAAATTTAGATTAAAACCTTTCTTTTCAAACAGATCTCTACCTTTTTTATGGGTAGTCAGAATAGCTGCATCTGCTTTATCTGTATATATTTGTAATCCGTAATTAATTTCGTCCATATTGGTCTATTCACCTTGTTCCTTTAGCCGGTAATATATATTACACTATAGGTTATGAAGTAAGAAGAATTATAATTTTATGTCAAAAATAAATTATGAATTCTTAAAAGACTCAGCTGCATTTCTTAATGAAGATGCTTCTGCTTGTTTATTAGGTTTATTTTTATTATTCATTTCTGTTATAAAAATTCTTTCAATCTCGTCCGCATCATTTCTTTCTTCGTCTGTTATATTTTCTGTTTTTTCTAATAAAGATATAAAATACTTTGAATAATCAAATAAGGTTAATTGATTCTGAGTTAAAAGATAACCATTTTTATTAAAATAAGATTCTGGATTAGAAGAATTTTTTATATAATCTCTAACATTTTTAAGAGCTGACAACTTTCTTATATTAGATGTAGAAAATAAATCTAAACAATCTTTATAGCAATCAACAACTTCGTAAAGTTCTTGGTCACTGAAATCTATAACATCTTCAATCTCAAATACTTTATTTTCTAATTTTTCATCTTTATAAAAACTTAAATGTAAAATATATTCAGTAATAGGCCCATTAGATAATGTTTCTGCTGATAAATTTAATAAATTTTCTTTTTTAGATAACAAAGAGTTATAAGATTTCCTATAATCTGTTATTATATTATCTATTTCATCTAATTGCTCGTCAAACATAGCCTTAGATCTTTTTGATAACATTAATTGAATGTTACTACTTAAAGATTCTAAAGTCTTCTCTTGTTCTTCAGACCATAAATTTTCTTTAATTTTTTTATCCAATAAGTCTTTCTTACTTAAAGCACCTTTAGCTTTATAGTTTTCTATAGACTTAAAAGTATAGTCATCAATAAGAGCGTACTCTATTGAACCAAAATGTTTTAAATATACTTTTTTTTTAAAAAAGTCTCAGAATACCCACGGCAAATATCAAAATAAATGCCGCCTGTATTTATGGCTTTGAATTCCATAAAAATTAATCTTCCGATTCATCTATAATAGATTCTAACAATTTGAAGTCTTCTTCGTTTTCTGCTTGCTTTTTTAACCAAGTTGATATGAGAATTGATCCTTTGGAAAAAACATTTTTTTCATACTCATAAATATCTCCTTCGTCATCTAAAATATTATAATAATTTTCTAGTTTATCCTTATAATTTTTACCAGCGAAAATAGGTTTAAATGTATCGTCTTCTTTATAGAAAAGAAAATTTAATGAACACCATTGTACAACTCTTCTTTCAGAGATAGACTCGGCAGATCTTTCAAAAATGCTATTAAGCCGAGATTGATAATCTTCTACCTGAGATGAAATATCTTTAATTTCTTCTAAAAGTTCTGGGTTCTCTACATTTTCAGCGCTTTCTTTTAGAAATCTATTTCTTTTTATATTGAGATCTTGAAGGAGTCTTTTCATAGCTTCTACATCTTTCTTGGAGTCAAGACCCCCAGAATCATGATAGCTATTTAGAATCATTGTATTCGTGGAAATGCCTTGAGCCTGAAGCTCCGATATTTGAATACTATAAAAAAGATCCATTTCATCTATCTCTCTATGAGATGGCTTCTTTATATGTACTTCGACATCTTTTAAAACCTTAGTTTTAACAACAGTCTCAATACCTTGTTCGTTTTTATTTTTAGTTTCCTCAAATGAGGGTTTCTTTACTTTGAATGTGTATAATGTCTTCATAAAATCCTTTACCTTTGGTTTTCTATTTCTCTCAAAAGAGAGTTTCCGTAATCCAAAATTCTTTTTCTTAATTGTTTTATTTTATTATCGTCTAAATTGTTAGAATATTTAAGATACGATATTAAATTTACTGAAATTCCGTGTTCCTTTTTTAAAAAATCTTCGAGTTCTAAAAATGTTTTTTCCAAATTTTTTTGATTTTCCTCGTTCTCAACTTTTTCCTCATCAAGTATTTCCAAGAATAATTTAAAAAGAAGTTTAACAGCTCTTTCAGCCGTAAATTGCATATTATAAAAATTCATCCAAACTCTCTTACACCAAAAAAAAAAGAGAGGGAAATTTCCCTCTCTCTTTATTTTAATATTTATTATTTATAAAGTATTATGCGTAAGCAGTGACACCAGAGAAGAATATGTTATTATCTGCATCATCTGGAGCACCAATAGATCCTAACCATGTTAATGAAACAGATTGATTAGCGTCTGCATCAATACTAAAAGCTTCAGACTGTAATGTTAATCCTTTTAATGTAATTTTAGCTTGTACTGTTCCCGTTCCATTACAATCTGGTCTTCTCATTGTAATTGTAGCTGTTTGAGAAGGATTTGAACAAACAAATTCTCTTAGATTAGCAGCCTTTAAATCTCCAGCTATAGCTTCAACTGTAAAATTAATATCAAGAGGAAAAGTTAATTCTCTATTTCTAGCATATCGAGCTCCTAAAGATTGAATAGGTTCACGAGCTAAGTCAAAAGATACATTGAATGACTGAATATTAAAGGTCGAATTAGTTGTATCTGCAAATAGACCTGTAGCATTTGTCTGTAAATCTACACTTACATCACCGGGTCTTAGTATGAAAGGTTTACTTGTACTACCTAGTGATCCGGCTGGTAATCTAAAGTTTGTGTTTACGCCTTCTACTTGAGTACCGTCATTAGGATTTATAGATGGGCTTTTAAGCCATCCACTAATAGCTGGAAGAGTTGTTTGTAAAAGAGTTAAACCTCCAGTTTGACCTCTTAAATTGTAACCTTCAATAGTAACACTAGCTGTAGGATATTCTCCAACACTAGCTTCTATAGAGTAATTTGTAATTACACCATTACCAATTCCTAAAACGTAATCATCTGTAGCAGCTCCACTTCTAGTAACAGCATCTACACCTTCTGGAGTAACTAGTATAAAATAATTCTTTTCATTTCTACCAGCAGCCTTTGTTAATATACCTGATATAGCGCCGACTTCAGCAGCGCCAATTCCAGTCGGAATTATATCAAATCCGATATTTTTTTCATTCTCGAAGTCTGTAAAGTAATATGAAAAAGGAACGCTGACAGTAGGATTGTCATTCGTATCTCTTGTGAGAGGAGCCAATTTGCCTATAACACTTATAGGGGCTCTTTCATAATTCCATTCTGGACCACCTATAGAGGTTAATCTAAAAAGTTGTTTTATATCTCCCTCTCCAGACATTGTACCTGTTGCGGTATTTACACTGGTGTATAGATTAAACGACTGTGATTGTGAGCGTATTCTTGGCATAGTTTGATAAAGTTATACTATAATATACACTAAAAATTATATTTTTGAAAAAAATATTACAATAAATTCTATTTTAAGGAATAAATTCAGAAGGATATGTATTTAGAGTTCTTAATTCTAGTTTATGAAGTTCTGCTATTCCAGCTGCATTATCAACCGCTATATTTCTAGAAATTTTAACTCTCATTATATCTCCGGGAGAAATACCACTTAACTCTCCACTCGTTAAAGGCTGAGAAGTTTTTTTAATTTTACCTGCTAAAGGAGCTGAAGATGCTCCTATATAATAAGGTCCAAAAAAATTATCAGAAGAAATAACAGCTCCATCGTTTATTTTTTCTAAATACATTTCCCAACCAACAGTGCCCACAGCTACTTGGCAAGACCACCACGCATTAAATAAGATTCCGCTATTTAAAAATGCATCATAAGGTACTAATGTTGACCACAAAGCTGTTTGAGTTGTAACATCAGAAAAATTTAAAATAGGTCTACCATTTCTAGTAGAGAGATCCGCTGTAGTACCTGCAACAGGTGCTTCATAATCTTTTGGACTTAAAACTCCAATAGTTTTAGAAAAATTGCTATCTAAGGTTCCATAAAGTAAAGAACCATCAGAAGAAATACCCGATACATATTGACCTAATACTCCTAAGTTTCTTTTGACTCCACCTAACACAGATGTAGTCGGAGTTGGCATTAAAGATCCAGATACAGTTCCAATTAAGTTATTCGAATTTATACTAGTTAGATTAAAGCCATTTCCATAATAATTATTGCCTTTTATATTACCGTTTACATCTAATTTTTGAGTAGGAGAAATAGTATTAACTCCAAGATCTCCATTAGTATTTATAAATAGTCTGTAATTTAAAGTTCCTGTTCCCGGAGAATTTTTTACTAAACTATTTGTTTGAGCTGCTAATCCAAAACTTCCCAATATATCATAAGAGATTACAGTTTTATCTGAACCTGCTGTAATAGCTGCTGCCATACCTGTGCCGTAGCTGCAAATAAAACCTACTGGATTACCAGAAGTATTTTCTATATAAACATGTGCCCCAGAAGAATAAATAGATTGAGTTTTAGAACTATCAACGCTATTCACTCTTAAAGTTTTAGTAGAAATAGATCCGTATCCAGCTCCACCATCATTAATTTTAAGTATACCCGAAGATACTCTTGATATTCCTATATCTGTAGAACCTGTTAATCCCGCAGCAAACATAACCCCTTTTGCAGAATTAGTTCCATAATATACTTGAGAAACTGAAGCTGCATTAAATTTTAAATCTCCTCCTTGAGAATATAATAAGGAACCATTAGCACTATCCGATTCGAGTATTATTCTAGATGCTCCGCTAGGAGATATAATTTCAAATTGACTTTTTGCTCCGCCTGTTGCCCCTTGTAAAATAAAAGAACCATTTATACTTGAATCAGCAGATAATCCAGATGTTCCGGCTCCAATTCTTGCTGATGGATAATTTACCCCATCTCCCTTCGCAATAAATTTTGCATTTATAGTTTGGTCTGCGGTAAAAATATTAGCCTCTGTAAGATAAACAGAATTCGGTCCTAAAGATCTAGGATAATTAACAGTTACAGTCACAGTACCTGTAGTAACAGAGGATGTAAAAACATCATCTGGATTACCATATTTACTAATATAAACCTTAGCCTCTCCAACCGTTGATCCTCCAGATCTTTTTATTCTAAAAGAAACTGTAGATGCATCAGAATTTATCAAAAAATCAAAATCATTTGTTCCTGATATTCCGCTATCCACTTCTGGAATAATTTTTTGCCAAACATTAGCTGTAGCATTATTTGTAACTGAGAATCTATAAGATTTAGATATTGTAAATCCAGATGTATTTACTTGTACAGATACTTCAAAATACGCAGCTCCATTCAATAAAACCCAATCCCCTATAGATATATAACTATTTGCTGTTCCTGATATATCTCTGGTAAAGTTTTTCCTAACAAGATAAGGCCAAGAAACATTGGCAGGAACTATCATTTCTGTGGAAGTATCTAAATTCATAATATGCTATATTTTATACACTGTTTAATTAGATTTATTTTGCTAAAATTTCGTCTCTTCTGGTTTCGTTTATTATGCCCGAACTTATCAGAGCGGAAAGCCCGCTTTGCACTCTAGGGTCATCGCTCCAAACCTCTCCAAACCAAGTAGATAAGAGAAGTCTTAAAGCAGCGACAGTCGTGTCTTGGGATAAACTTATAGCGGCCATTTCTGTTAAAGTAAATTCCTGAACAAACATGGACGAATTGTCCCAAGATTTCCTAGCATCGGCGGCTAATTCTTCTTCTGATTTATCTTCTACTACCCATTGACCTAAACCCCAGTAAGGTTCTTTTTGAAGAGATGGATCAAAAGAAGGCTTTTCTGGTACAGGTTGAAAATAATCTTTTTTAGGATTATTGTTTTCAATCCAATCTAAATAAAGAGAATCTGGTAAGTCTCTGATTTCAAATTTTTGTATATCGTAGTAAAGGGACATATTTTTTTAACCGTATATTCTTGGATGATCAAAATTTGTTATAGAAACTTGTGTTAAAGTTCTGCCTTGAGCCAAATCCTTAGATAGTTGAAGGCCCCTATTATAAAATTTTAAATTATTAGAGCTAACAAGATATGGGGCAAACCCTTTTGACAAAGATATTATTTGATCATCTGTTAATGCTCCGCTCCAAATTGCTGCTTCTGCTATTCTACCATTGAAAAAAAATCCTCTTGATGTGCTCCATCTAGAACCTAACATAATATTATTAATTCCAACTGGATTTGAACTAGTTGTATTAGTAGCTTTTCCTCCTCCATTTAAAAAAATAGATCTACCAGTTATACTTGTACAAACAGCTGCTGCATGATGCCATGTATTTGCTGTATATCCAATTGTGCTAGTAGCTGTTCTGTCTACAGCTCCTACTAAAGAACTTATAGCTATAAAATCTCCTGCTAGATCTCCTCTGTTTACCATTTGAAATCTATCAACTCCATTAGCTACTCCAAGAGACATTAAAGTTCCTCCAGCAGTAACATTAGCAGGATTAAACCAGCAAGCCATTGTAAATGGAAAAGTGGTAACTGGGGTAGATGTTGATTCTATATAAGAACTTGTACCATTTAAAGATAATGCCATATTAAGCGATAGTTAAGAGGTCTACATAGAGTAATTGAGCGTCCCCAGCTAATGTATCAAGGGCGTTAGCTCCAGATCTTACAATATGGAGTCTAAAAGAATCTCCTTGACTGAGAGAGTCTATTGCTGTACAGTTTAAAGATAAAGTGGATATAATTCCTGCCGTACCATTCGTAGCGCTAACACCTGTAGCAAAAGGACCAAAAGAATCTCCATCTAAATCATGATTAGCATTTTCAAATCGTGCGCCCCAGAAAACATTTCCAAGTATACCTGTTAGAGCTATCCATTCAACATTAACTCTTATTCCAGATATCAAATTAGATCCAGTAGGAATAATACCTTGGAAAATCCCGCTCTCATTCAAAGCTGCATCAAAATTAAGAACTGGTATAGAATTTCTTGTATCTAAAGTTGCAAATCCACCACCGGGAGGAATATTATCTAAAGCAGTAAAGTATGATAAATTTTTAGCATGAACTAAGTTAGTTAATTGACTTCCGTCTCCACTAAAGAAACCAGCTCTAAGAGTTCCATGCCCAGCGGCACCATCTGACACTTTTAATATTCCAGATGATAGTCTGGTGAATCCAACATCCGGATTGCCACCTATTCCTGTTCCGAAAAGGACTCCTTTGTTATTAACTCCGACTGCATTTACAACATTAAGATTACCTTGTATTCGTGTATCTCCATTGATGTATAACCTATCTGAGGTCGAAGTAATAGAATTATTTATAGATATATTTCCAGCAGAGTCCATCCAAAAATAATAAGTAGTTCCTCCTCCTCCCGCTGGATTATTCAATATACCAGCATTATCTTGTTTTCCTATACCAAAACTTCCAGCACTATCATAAAGAAAAATAGCAGCTTGTGTTCCAGCCACTAATGCTCCAGCTCTTCCTCCTACATAGCTAAAAATATATCCAGCTGTACCAACTGTGCTTTCCATAAGCATTTGACCTGTTACAGCTCTTGCATTAATTAATTTTCCAGTTATACTAGGACTTCCTATTCTAAGAGATCTACTAAGAAATATATCTTCAGAATTGAAACTTCCGACAGTATCTCTTTGAACTAGGGTATTAGCAACATTTAATGATGTTCCAGTTGTTCCTCCTCCCCCTCCAACACCTTGAATACCTTGTATACCTTGTACAGATAATCCTTGAATGCCTTGAATACCTTGGGCACCTTGAACTCCTGTTCCAGTAGCTCCTATAATACCTTGGATACCTTGAACTCCTTGAGTACCTTGTACCCCTTGAGTTCCCTGCGCCCCAGTAGCTCCAGTAGCCCCAGTAGCTCCAGTAGCTCCAGTAACTCCTCTAATACCCTGTATCCCTTGGATACCTTGGATGCCTTGGATACCC